>ENA-UPSB01001759-UPSB01001759.1-bioreactor-metagenome-genome-assembly--contig:-NODE-1759-length-23611-cov-887.071447_pt1 | contig 23611 bp, 24 predicted proteins | sample MGYA00238182_ERZ773286 | MGnify/ENA primary metagenome ERZ773286 (study PRJEB29026, sample SAMN07631240) | bioreactor metagenome | isolation source: Switchgrass digestor | place: USA: Dartmouth... | reverse complement strand
TTTATGCGTTTGTCATCGCATTCTTTATCATAGGCAGGATCGATCCCGCCATGACTGTCGCCGAGGGACTGCATCTGTTCGCTTCTGCTCTTCCGGTAGGCTTTGTCGGTTTAGTTTCAGCCATCTACCAGGGAAAAGTGGCAGCGGCAGGCATCCAGTTGATATCAAAGCACTCTGGATCGCTGGTAAGTGCTATTACGCTGGCTCTGATGGTCGAGATGTTCGCCATTCTGTCTCTCATCGTTTCGATCATAATGATAGGCTGATACGGGATTTCCAGGCCCCGTCATGTTGAAGGACCTGATCGGCCGCGGGAAAAGCAGGCCTGATCAGAGCTTTGTAGATGATAAAGGAGCAAATCCAGATGACAGGAACGGATAGAATAAAGGACAAGATCCTTGAAGATGCAAAGCTGAAAGCCGGAGCCATACTTGAGCAGGCTGAGAAGGATGCCCGGAACATCATGGACCAGGCCCAAGCTGAGGCTGCGCAGAAAAGAGCTGAACTTCTGGAAAAGGCAAAGGCCGACGGTGAACAGATGTATAAGCGCATGCTGGCTGTTGCCGGGCTGGAAGGCCGCAAGAAACTGCTTGCAGCCAGGCAGGAGATGATAGACGCGGCGTTCACGAAAGCCATGGACAGGATCGTCGGATTGCCTGACCGGCAATACCAGGAACTCCTGGAGAAAATGATCGCGGAAGCCGCTGCGGGTTACAGGGAGCCTTCGGCACAGGCAGGCGGCAAGCAGGTTCAGCAGGAAAACTTCAGCGCAGAGGTCATGCTGAGCGAAAAAGATGCCGCGCGGATGGACGGGCATTTCATCGGGAATATCAACAAGCGGCTTTCGGCATTTGGAAAGAAAGGGACCATAACTCTGTCAGACAAGAGGATCAGGACAGCCGGCGGCTTTATACTTAAGATCGGAGACGTCGAGATGAACAGCACGTTTGAGATACTGTTCGGCATGCTCCGCACGGAACTGGAAAGCGATGTGGTCGGTATACTGTTCGGCTCCTGACTTTCTAAACTGCCTGAAGACGGCAAATAGATGACGGAGTTATTGAGGGATAACGATGCTGAGGATTAATGAAGGTGATTATTCATATGCTTCCGGCCTTATAAGGGCAAAGGAGTCAAAGATGCTCACCGGCAGCCAGTTTGCAAGGATGCTGGACGCTTCTTCCCCGGAAGAGGCTTACAAGGTGCTGACGGACGCAGGTTACGGACTCGGCGGCAGTACGTACAGTGTGTTTGCTTTTGAACAGCTTCTGGCGGACGAGATGAAGAAATGCTTCATGCTGCTGGCTGAGATCGCCCCGAAGGCTGAGGTGATAAAAGCTTTTCAGAGACGATATGACTATTTCAATATAAAGGTCCTGTTGAAGGCAGAACTGTCCGGACAGGATATCCCGCCGATCCTCGCCGACACGGGGACCATCGGCAGCGAATCGATGACGCGGATCATCAGGGAGCGGGATTACAGCGAACTTACCCCCCTGATGGCAGATGCCGTCATACAGGTCTACGATGTTTTTGCCAGGATGCACGATCCGCAGGCAGTGGACCTGATACTTGACAAGGCGTCATACCAGGAGTTCGCTGCGGAAATAAGGAACATAGACAGTCCTTTTTTGCAGGACCTGGCGGATCATATGATCGATATCACGAATATCAGGATGTTCATCCGCGCCAGGTCACTGAACAAGACCTGGGATTTCATCATGAAACTGCTGCTTGACGGCGGTACGATCGACAAAGACGTTTATTTCAGAAACAGCGACAAACCGGCGGACAGCTTTGCCGATGATATCCGCAGGAGCAGATACGGCGATGCTGTGCAAAAAGGCCTGGAGATGGTGAAAACGGGAAAGAACAGTTCCGGACTTGAAAAAGCACTGGATGATCTGCTGATGTCGTACATCCGCAAGGCGAAGCTCGTCACCATAGGGGTCGAACCGCTGATAGCGTATCTGTTTGCGAAGGAGACAGAGATCAGGAACGTCAGGATGATCATGACGGGCAAGATAAATAACCTGCCTGCGGACATGATCAGGGAAAGGTTGCGGGAAACATATGTATAAGATCGGAGTGATCGGGGAAAAGGATGCGGTGCTCGGTTTCATTGCGCTGGGATTTTCCGTTTTCCCTGTCGGAAACAGCGAACAGGCGGCCGAAACGTTGAGGAAGCTGGCTGAAGACCGGTATGCGGTGATCTACATAACGGAACAGACAGCGGCCGGAATTGAGCACGAGATCGAAAAATACCGGGGAAGCCGGTTCCCTGCCGTGATTCCGATTCCAGGGATACATGGGAGCCTGGGGATCGGTATGAGCGGAATAAAAAAGTGTGTTGAGAAAGCTGTCGGAGCGGACATCCTTTTCCGGGAATGAAGAATAAACGCACTTATGATACTATCTGAAAGCGAGGGATTGGTTTGAGCCAGGGGAGGATAATAAAGGTCTCGGGCCCTCTTGTAATAGCTGAGGGGATGCGGGACGCCAACATGTTCGACGTGGTCCGCGTCGGCGAAAAACAGCTGATCGGAGAGATACTTGAGATCCACGGTGACAGGGCGTCCATCCAGGTGTACGAGGAGACGTCCGGCCTGGGGCCGGGAAGTCCTGTGGTATCCACCGGAGAGCCGCTCAGCGTGGAATTGGGTCCAGGACTGCTGGAGAATATATACGACGGTATACAGCGTCCTTTGGAAGTGATGCGGCAGACAGTCGGAAGCAATATCACCCGCGGTATAAATATCCCGGCTCTTGACAGGAGCAGGAAATGGCCGTTCAAACCTGCCGTTTCCAGGGGCGACATGGTAGTCCCGGGAGATATACTCGGAACGGTCCAGGAAAATGTGATTTTCGAGCACAGGATACTGGTCCCTGTCGGAGTCGAGGGCGTGGTCGAAGACATCAGCGAGGGCGAATTTACTGTCGAGGAAACGGTGGCTGTCATAAAAACTCCGGACGGGAGATCCAGGAACCTGACGATGATGCAGAAATGGCCGGTCAGGAAAGAGAGACCGTACAAGCAGAAGCTTGCGCCGGATGAACCGCTGGTAACAGGGCAGAGGGTCATAGACACGCTGTTCCCGATAGCGAAAGGCGGCGTGGCGGCAGTGCCCGGACCCTTCGGAAGCGGCAAGACGGTGGTGCAGCATCAGCTTGCAAAATGGGCCGACGCCGACCTGGTCGTATATATAGGATGCGGTGAACGCGGAAACGAAATGACCGACGTTCTCATGGAGTTCCCGGAACTGAAGGACCCGAGGAGCGGAGAGCCTTTGATGAAGAGGACGGTGCTGATAGCAAATACGTCGGACATGCCGGTCGCAGCACGTGAAGCATCGATCTATACAGGCATTACGATAGCCGAATATTTCCGCGACATGGGATACTCGGTAGCCCTGCTTGCTGATTCCACGTCACGCTGGGCCGAGGCATTGCGTGAGATGTCCGGAAGGCTCGAGGAAATGCCCGGCGAGGAAGGATATCCTGCTTACCTGTCTTCGCGTCTGGCACAGTTTTATGAGCGCGCAGGAAAAGTCGTGACACTGGGCTCGGGAGAACGCATGGGTTCTCTTTCGGCAATAGGCGCGGTTTCTCCTCCCGGCGGCGATCTTTCGGAACCAGTCACCCAGGCAACGCTGCGTATAGTCAAGGTTTTCTGGGGGCTTGACGCCAACCTCGCATACAGGAGACACTTCCCTGCCATCAACTGGCTGACGAGTTACTCGCTTTACGTGGACAGGATGGCGGACTGGTATTCAAAGAATATTTCCAGGGACTTCAATGCCTCCAGGACCGAGATGATGAGGATACTCCAGGAAGAGGCGGAACTGGAAGAGATAGTCAGACTTGTAGGTATCGACTCGCTCTCACCAAGGGAAAGGGTGACGATGGAAGTTGCAAGGTCGCTCCGCGAGGACTATCTGCATCAGGACGCATTCCATGAAGTAGATACTTACGCCGGCATGAGGAAACAGTACAGGATGCTCAAACTTATACTGGATTACTGCCACAGGGCGCAGGAAGCGGTAGCAAAGGGCGTTGCCCTCAAAGACATATTTGAACTGCCTGTAAGGGAGAAGATCGGGCGCGCCAAGTATGTACCGCAGGATATGATAGACAGGGAATATGACATGATCGAACAGGAGCTGTCCAGCCAGATGGATGCGCTGCTTTCAAAGGAGGATGAATAACCATGCTGAAGGAGTATCGTTCCATAGCCGAGGTCGCCGGCCCGCTTATGCTGGTGCAGAACGTGGAAGGCGTCACCTATAACGAACTCGGCGAGATAGAACTGAGCAATGGTGAGATCCGCAGATGCAAGGTCCTTGAAGTCGACGGATCCAATGCGCTGGTGCAGCTTTTCGAGAGCGCTGTCGGGATAAACCTTTCGTCGAGCAAAGTCCGCTTTCTTGGACGCGGGTTGGAACTGCCCGTTTCCATGGACATGCTGGGGCGAGTGTTCGACGGCCTTGGCAGGCCGATAGACGGCGGACCTGAAATAATCGCGGAGGCAAGGGTCGATATCAACGGCGTGCCTATGAACCCGGCAGCCCGCGATTATCCTTCGGAGTTCATTCAGACCGGCATCTCCGCAATAGACGGGCTCAATACACTGGTCCGCGGACAGAAGCTGCCAATATTCTCGGGTTCCGGCCTGCCGCATTCGCAGCTTGCGGCGCAGATAGCCCGCCAGGCGAAGGTCCTTGGGACCGACAGCAAATTTGCGGTGGTGTTCGGAGCAATAGGCATCACATTCGAGGAAGCCGACTTCTTTATCAGCGATTTCAAGAGGACAGGAGCCATAGACAGGACGGTCCTGTTCATGAACCTGGCCAACGACCCGGCCATCGAACGTATATCGACGCCGCGTATGGCTTTGTCGGCTGCCGAGTACCTGGCATTCGAGAAGGGCATGCATGTACTCGTAATACTCACCGACATAACCAACTACGCCGAAGCGCTCCGTGAAGTCTCGGCAGCCCGCAAGGAAGTGCCGGGCCGCCGCGGATATCCCGGTTACCTGTATACGGACCTTGCGACGCTCTATGAGCGTGCAGGCCGCAAAAAGGGCTATGAGGGCAGCATAACGCTGATACCGATACTTTCGATGCCTGAAGATGACAAGACCCATCCGATTCCCGACCTGACGGGATACATCACGGAAGGCCAGATCATACTCAGCCGTGAACTGCACAAGAAGGGCATCACTCCGCCCATCGACGTGCTCCCGTCGCTGTCCCGACTGAAGGACAAAGGTATAGGAGAGGGCAAGACCAGGGAAGATCACGCCAATACCATGAACCAGCTTTTCGCGGCTTACGCCAGGGGCAAGGAGGCCAAGGAGCTTGCAGTCATACTCGGAGATGCTGCGCTGACCGACATCGACAAGCTCTACGCCAAATTTGCCGATGCATTCGAAGCGGAATACGTTTCGCAAGGGTACGATACCGACAGGACGATCACGGAGACCCTCGACCTCGGATGGAAGCTGCTTTCGATACTGCCTGTCGGCGAACTTAAGCGTATCAAGCAGGAGTACATCGATAAGTACCTGCCTGCAAATAAATACGGGGAGTAATGGCGGATATAAGGTCAAAGCAATCGCAGCCGGGTTAATGTCATAAAAGTAATAAAGCGGCGGCCGAAAAACGACGGATTCAACACCAGGGACAAAATAACGGGATCTGCAGCCAGTAAAATGGTGCGGACAATAACCAACAAAACGAGTCAGAGGAGCAATAGCCAATGGCAAGGATGAATGTCAACCCAACCCGAATGGTACTGACCGGGTTGAAAAAAAGACTCAAAACAGCAAGAAGAGGGCATAAGCTTCTCAAGGACAAGCGCGACGAGCTTATGAAGAAGTTCCTTGAGATAGTCAGGGAAAACAAGGCTCTCAGGGAGGAAGTCGAGGAGAAACTCCTGAAAGTCCATTCGCGATTTGTCATGGCAAGAGCCGAGATGAACACGGAGGTCCTGGAGGAGGCGCTCATGTTCCCGAAGCAGAAAGTGGAACTGAAAGCATCGACAAGGAACATCATGAGCGTCGACGTACCTGTGCTGGAGTTCCATGCCGAGTCTGACGACGATTCGGATATATACCCTTATGGCTTTGCGGATACATCGAGTGAACTGGACGCAGCGATTGCGACGCTCTCCGAACTGACACCGACGCTCCTGAAGCTGGCGGAGCTTGAAAAATCGGCACAACTGATGGCGGATGAGATAGAAAAGACCAGGCGCAGGGTCAATGCGCTGGAGCATGTCCTGATTCCCAACCTTGAGGAAACCATCAGGTATATCGTCATGAAGCTGGACGAGAACGAGAGAGGCAACCTGACAAGGCTCATGAAGGTCAAGGATATGATGCTTGAGCAGACCCACCATTACAAGGAGAAGTATATGGCGGGACAGGGATCGGATGTGCCGTATTGAGCCGTACTGTGCCCGAACCATTTCGCAAAAGGCCGTGGTGACAGCAGGCAGGCAAATGAACAGCCTTGACCCTGAACAGGCATTACCGGATGAAAAGCTTTCTGCCGTATGGGCAGGAGGCTTTTATTATCTATATCGGTCACATCTGTTACATTGCTCTCGTAAAATCTGTCATGTTGGTATATAATCTAACTGAATGATCTTATGTTCCAGTTACCAGGTTTTACTGCGGGATGCTGTGCACTTTGCTCCAAACAGCGCATTTTACCGCAGACGGTATGCTTTGCCGATGCATGTATCATATTTACGGAGGGCGGCTGATGTTTACTGTAAAGCTCAAAACGCTCATGGAGGAATTCCATCTGGAACCGGTCTGCATGTCGGAATCTGCAGGTGATATCGAGATCACCACATCCGACGTGAACAGGCCCGGCCTTCAGCTTTCGGGCTACATGGAGTATTTCGGCACAGACAGGATCCAGATCATAGGCAAGGTGGAAATGACATACCTTGCAAGCTTGTCTCCCCAGGAAAGGAAAAAGAGGCTGGACGACTATTTCCACACGGGATTTCCCTGCCTCGTCATCGCGAGGGACCAGGATCCGTTCCCGGAAATGGTGGAGGCATCTGAGAAATACTCGATACCTATCCTGAAGACAAAGGACATAACGTCAAGGTTCATGAGCGGCCTCATCCGCTATCTCAACGTGATGCTGGCTCCGAGGATCTCCATGCACGGAGTGCTCGTGGAGGTATATGGCGAGGGCATACTTATCCTGGGAGAAAGCGGCGTCGGCAAGAGCGAGACGGCCCTGGAGCTTGTAAAAAGAGGACACAGGCTCATCGCAGATGACCTGGTGGAGATCAGGAGAGTTTCGGATACTACGCTGCTGGGCGCGGCGCCTGAGAATATAAGGCACCTGATAGAAATACGCGGCATAGGGATAGTCGATGTAAAGCACCTGTTCGGTATGGGCGCGGTCAAGATGCAGGAGAATATAAACCTAGTGATAAAACTGGAACTCTGGAAAGAAGGCAAGATGTACGACCGCCTGGGCCTTGAAGACCACTTTACGGATATCCTCGGCATTTCCGTACCGTCACTGGTCATACCGGTGCGCCCGGGCAGGAACCTCGCCATCATCGTGGAAGTTGCCGCGATGAACCACAGGCAGAAGAAGATGGGATACAACGCAGCAAGATTTTTGAGCGAGCGATTCTTCAAGTTCGACGACTGAAGGCCCGGCAAATTCGATTGACTGAGGCCGCAACAGCCGGGCCTGATATCCCGCAGCCCGACAGCAGCATGGAAATACTGTTTCAAGCATCAATACACAAGAAACCGGCAAACAGGAGGAGTCACGTTTTGAAACTGGTCGCAGATACACATACACACACGATTTCAAGCGGACACGCATACAGTACGATCGCTGAAAACGCCGCCCAGGCGAAGATAAACGGGATGGAAGCCATAGCGATGACCGATCACGGGCCTGCCCTGAGAGGGGCTTCCACCGAAGTGCATTTCATGAATCTTGGCGTGATACCTGAATGCATAGACGGTATAAGGATATTCAGGGGAGCCGAGACTGATATAATGGATTTTTCAGGTGCCCTTGACATACCGGATAAAATACTTTCGAGGCTGGAGTTTGTGATAGCGAGCTACCATGACATCGTGATCAGGCCCGGTAGTGTCGAAGAGAATACGGAAGGCATGATAAATGCGCTCAGGAATCCATTTGTCGATGCAGTCGCCCATCCCGGCAACCCTGTATTCCAGGTCGACATCGACAGGGTCGTGAAAGCCGCGCTGGAGTATGGAAAGCTGATAGAGATCAACAACGGCTCTTTCAGGGTGAGAAAAGGGTCTTTCGATAACTGCCTCGAGTTCGTCAGGAAATGCAAAAAATACGGCGTGAGTGTCACTTGCGGCACCGACGCTCATATATGTTATGATATAGGGAAATTCGGAAAGGTACTTGAGATACTTGGCGAAGGACAGATGCCCGAAGAACTCGTGCTGTGTACATCCCTGGAAAAGGTCGAGGACTTCGTCAAACGGAGGAAAGCCGCCAAGAAATCGGCAGCGGCCGCATTGAGCGGAAAACAGGCATAGCCGGATCGAGACAGACATAATAACGGGATAAGGCGTAAAAATGAGAAATAAACAGGGCTGAACTGTAAAAGATGAATGAACGAAGAGTAAAAAGGCCGGATCCGGTTTTTGTGGATAACATTTACTGGTAAAATATAACTTAAGTATGTTCTGAGAGAATATTATCAAGGGAGAATCCGCTTTGGACAAATTCAAGGCAGCAGAACTGATAAGACAGATACCCGGCAGCGGGACCGTCCTGATCGATGAGCCCATGTCCCGGCATACATCATTCAGGATAGGGGGGCCTGCTGACATATTCGTAAGGCCCGGGAGCATCGAAAGCGCCGTTGGGATAATAAATGCCTGCAGGGATAACGGCATACCGGCGGTAGTCATCGGGAACGGCACAAATCTCATAGTGAAGGATGGAGGCATTCGGGCCGCGGTCATCCAGTTGGCCGACAATGTCAGCGGATATGAAGTGACCGGTGAAGTTATATCCGCCGAAGCAGGCATACTCATATCCAGGTTGTCACGGATAGCGCTGGAACACGGACTTTCGGGGCTGGAATTCGCCGAAGGCATCCCGGGGACCCTTGGAGGGGCTGTCACCATGAATGCAGGGGCATATGACGGAGAGATGTCGATGGTGGTCAGCCGTACCGAGTACCTCCGGCCGGATGGGAGCGTCTGCTGGCTTGACAGGGGGCAGCACCGGTTCGGGAAACGCACGAGCATCATCCAGGCTGACGGCGGAACGGTGCTGCGGACTGTCATCAGGCTGGAAAAGGGCGATAAAAAAGAAATAAAGAGAAAAATGGATTACTTCAATGCCAGGAGGCACGAGAAACAGCCGCTGGATATGCCCAGCGCTGGAAGCATTTTCAAAAGGCCGGAAGGCTATTATGCCGGGAAGCTTGTCCAGGACTGCGGGCTCAGGGGGCACAGGATCGGCGGGGCGGAGGTCTCGGCTCTGCACTGCGGTTTTATCGTAAATACAGGAAATGCGACGGCAGGCGATGTCATATCGCTGATAGAGTATATCAGGGATACCGTATATAATAAGTTCGGAGTAGTTCTCGAAACGGAAGTGAAGATAATCGGCGAGGACTGAGAGCGAAAGCAAAAACCGGCGGTAAGAAACGGAGAGATCAAGTATGAGATTTATCGTAATAACCGGAATATCGGGGGCAGGAAAGAGCCTTGTGGCCAATTATCTTGAAGACGCGGGATTTTATTGCATAGACAACCTCCCTCCGCTGCTGATACCCAAGATTGCCGAGATATGTTCGCAAAGCTACAGGAAGATGGACAAGATAGCGCTGGTCATCGATATCCGCGGCGGAGAACTTCTCAACGACCTGTTCCCTGCGCTCGATGCCCTGAAAAAAGACGGCCATACCTACGAGATCCTTTTCATGGAGGCTTCAGACAATGTTGTCATAAAGCGTTATAAAGAGTCCAGGCGCTCACATCCCCTTGACCATGAAGGAAGCCTGAAAAAGGCGATCGCGGCAGAGAGGCGGGTCCTTGAAAAAATAAAGGACCGTGCGAATTATGTCATAGATACCTCCAACCTGACACCGAAGCAGCTGAAGGAAGCTATCACCGGCATCATAGTATACAGCGAGGAATTCGGCGGCCTGATCATAAATATAATTTCTTTCGGGTTCAAATATGGCATACCGATAGAATGCGACCTGGTGTTTGATGTCAGGTTCATTCCTAATCCGTATTATATAGAATCCATGAAAAAACACACCGGGAAACATGAAGATGTCCGGAATTACGTGCTTGGGATGCCCGAGACCAGAGAATTCAACGAAAAGCTGAACGCATTGCTGGATTTCCTGATACCCAACTACGTAAAGGAAGGCAAGTCCCAACTGGTGATCGGTATAGGCTGTACCGGCGGACGTCACCGCTCGGTAGTCATTGCCGATGAACTTATGAAAACCCTGACAGAGAAAAAACACAGGGTAGTCATAGAACACAGGGATATCGATAAGGATGGCAGGAGTGGTGGCAGATGATGCTCGGGGAAACCACCGGAAGCATATTCGGAAAAAGAGCCCGTCAGGGTGATGGTTTGCGGGGAGACGGAAGAAATGATCCCCGGCAGGAACAGCTCATGAAAGGCCCCAAGGTCGTCGCGATCGGGGGAGGCACAGGCCTTTCGACGATGCTGCGCGGATTAAAGGCATTCACATCGAATATCACCGCTGTCGTCACCGTAGCCGATGACGGAGGCGGTTCGGGCGTGCTCAGGCAGGAATTGGGCATGCTGCCTCCGGGTGACATACGAAACTGTATACTGGCGCTTGCGGATACGGAACCGCTGATGGAACAGCTCCTGCAGTACAGGTTTAAAGAAGGAAACCTGAAAGGACAGAATTTCGGGAACCTGTTCCTTGCGGCAATGGACGGCATATCTTCCAGCTTCGTGGAAGCGGTCAAAAGGATGAGCGACGTCCTTGCGGTTACAGGCAGGGTCCTTCCTGTCACGCTGGAAAATGTGACGCTTTGCGCCGAACTGGAAGACGGCAGCATAGTCTGCGGCGAATCACGCATAGGGCAGCACAGGAATTTCAACAAATGCAGGATAAAAAGGGTGTACATGAAGCCTGCGGACGCCGAGCCGCTTGAAGACGTAATCGATGCGTTAGACCAGGCGGATGTTATAGTGCTCGGACCGGGCAGCCTTTATACGAGCATCCTCCCTAACCTGCTGGTCAGGGGGATCTGTCAGGCAATACAAAGAAGCAACGCGCTTAAAATATACGTATGCAATGTGATGACCCAGCCGTCGGAAACGGAAGATTACAGTGTTTCCGACCATATCAGGGCCCTGGAGGACCATTCATGCAAGGGCATCATCGACCTGTGCATCGTCAATAACTCGGTTATTCCTGATGACATCAGGGAAAAATATCAGAACGATGGAGCCGACCAGGTGGTTATCGACCGGGAGACGGTGGAGAACGCAGGCATAAGGATCATAGAAGGCGATTATGCGTCTCTCAGGAACAACCTTGTAAGGCATGATCCGCACAAGCTTGCGGAAGCCGTGATCAAGGCCGCCATTGAAGATATGGCCGTAAAAAGACGATGAACTGCTTCCGGCATGCTGATATTGCTTATGGCGGACTGAAATGAGAGGAGGGGGCGGGCGGATGAGGTTCGGCAAATCGGAATGGAGCAGCTTTGACAGGGGCATCGAGCGGGAATGGCTCCTTACGAACGGCATAGGCGGGTTTTCCTCATCGACGGTCATCGGAGCCAGCAGCCGCAGATATCACGGACTGTTGGTCGCATCACTCGAGCCTCCTGTTGAAAGACACCTGGTCCTGTCTCAACTGCATGAGACAGTAGCCGTCAATGGCGAGGAATTTAGCCTTTCGTCATTTTCCACCGGGAACTATATAAATATGGGATACCTTTTTCAGGCAAGCTTCGAACTTGATCCGCTGCCTGCCTTTACATATGCTTTCGCAGACGTTCTCATCGAGAAGACAGTCTCGCTTGTCTATGGTGAAAATACTGCAGTGGTCCGTTACCGGGTTATAACCGGAAGCGATGATGCAGAGATCAAAGTTGCACCACTCGTAAATTTCAGGGATTATCACGGCGATTCCTCAAAACATCACATGAAGTTCAACCAGACGTACGGGAATGACCACACGGTCATCCGGCCTTATGACCTGGACCTCAGGATACTGGTCGGATGTGCCGGCAGCAGCTACGAAGCCCTGGATGACTGCTGGTTCGAGGGCATGTATTACCCGGTGGAGAGTGAAAGGGGGCTAAATGCCTTCGAAGACCACTATATACCCGGTGTTTTCAGGATAACAACAAAAGCGGGCAGCGACACATGTTTTTACTTCATCTGCACCGTTTGCCAGGACGGGCCCGACGTTCTTGCAAGCCGTGCCTGGAATGCAGGCGGATACATGGATCCGCAGTATGGGAAGTCTGCCGTCGAGGCCGAGATAAAAAGGATAGGGTCCCTCACCGCAGGCTGCAGCGACGATTTCCACCGGGCACTGGTCAGAAGCGCGGACCACTTTATCGTACACAGGCGTTCAACCAACTCAAAGACCATAATCGCCGGATATCCATGGTTCACCGACTGGGGAAGGGACACGATGATCTCTCTGCCGGGGTTGACATTGCCAACGGGCAGGTACGAAGATGCAGCCGATATCCTTGCAGCATTCAGCAGGTATGTAAGGCACGGCCTTGTACCGAACATGTTCCCCGACAGGGGAGGCGAGCCCGTCTACAATACGGTTGACGCCGCCCTGTGGTATTTTGAGGCGATTTGCAAATATGTGGAGAAAACAGGCGACACTGCCCTGGTGAAGGATATATTATATGATTCGATGCTGCAGATAATCGACAGTTATATCGACGGAACGCTCTATGGCATACACATGGACGAAGACATGCTTATAGCTGCCGGAAGCGGGGATACCCAACTGACGTGGATGGACGCAAAAGCGGGCGATACGGTGTTCACGCCAAGACATGGAAAAGCTGTGGAGATAAACGCGCTGTGGTACAATGCGCTGAGAGTAATGGAGAATATATCCGGGTTGCTTGGATATGACGCCGGCAGATACGGACGGATCGCAGACTGTGTGAAGGAAAGCTTTGCCAGGGTATTCTGGTATGAAGAAGGCAAATACCTGTACGATGTTGTCGGCGGCACCATGGACAAGAGTGTAAGGCCCAACCAGATCCTGGCCGTGAGCCTGTCCTATCCCGTAATTGACGGAGAAATGGCACGGCAGGTGGTGGCGAAGGTCTGGAAGGAGCTATATACCGCATACGGTCTCAGGACTCTTTCGAGGGACTCGGAAGATTACAGGGGACGTTACCTGGGCGGTATGTACCAGAGGGACTCGGCATATCACCAGGGTACCGTGTGGCCGTGGCTGATCGGCCATTTCATCACGGCGTTTGCGAGGACATTCGGCAGAGACCCGGTTTATGCCGATATGCCTGCGAAATTCATCGCGCCCTTCATCGATCACATGCGCCATGCCTGCATTGGGAGCATCTCCGAGATATTCGACGGTGATGAGCCGCATATGCCGAGAGGCTGTTTCGCGCAGGCCTGGAGTGTGGCGGAAGTGCTCCGTGCGTATGCCGGTTATGTGCTGAAACGCGGCGGACACGGGCAGGAGCGCTGACGCGCAGGCAGGAACGCCGGAAAAGATGTGGGCGGATACAAGTATAAGCATTAGTATTGACTCAGCCGACATCAACATGGACCGTGCTAACGGATAAGATGAAACAGAGGTGATTCAATTGTCATTTTCGTCGTCGGTCAAAGGCGAACTGTGCAGGCTGGAAAACATGGACGAGTGCTGCGTGCTGTCGGAGCTTGCCGCGGTGATATGGCTCAACGGCGCAGCAGCGCCGGCGCCGGGAGACGGCTTCAATATAAGGATAACTACGGAAAATGCGGCATTTGCCCGCTGGATATACAGCAGCATAAGGAAATACTGCGGTATCGTTCCTGAAGTGACGATCCGCAAAAGCAGGAAGCTTAAGAAGCATGTCACATATATGCTGTTCATAACATCAGTGTCCGGTTCAGATATACTGCTGGAAAAGACGGGCATGTCTGCCGTGGCGTACGGCGACCGGTGTGAACTGGCGCTTGCCCGGAAAATCGAACAGCAGCAGACATGCTGCGTCAAGTCGTTCCTGCGTGGTGCATTCCTTGCCGGAGGTTCCATAAGCGATCCGGAAAAGACATATCACCTGGAGCTTACGTCCAGGACCGCCGAACAGGCCGATGAGATCAGACGCCTGATGGCCTTATACGGGCTGAACGGAAGGACGATCATACGAAAGGGAAGCTATGTGACATACCTCAAGGAAGGGGAAAACATAGTGGATTTCCTTAACGTGATCGGAGCCCACAGGGCGTTGATGGAACTGGAGAATGTACGCATCCTCAAGGGCATGCGCAACAATGTGAACAGGATAGTGAACTGTGAGACGGCCAACCTTGGAAAGACTGTGAACGCTTCAGTCAGGCAGGTGGAAAACATCCTCTATATCGTTGAAAATATCGGCCTGGACAAGCTGCCGCCAGGCTTGCGCGAAATCGCGGAACTCAGGCTTGAACACAAGGACCTCAGCCTGACGGAACTGGGACAGATGCTGAACCCTCCGCTTGGTAAGTCCGGTGTGAACCACAGGCTGAGGAAACTCGACAGGATCGCGGAAAAACACAGGGGAGGACCGCCTGAGCATAAGGAAGAAGAGGCCGGCGAAGAAGATAGCTGAAGTTTGTCGTTATTTGAAATAAAAAACTTATCCAAGTTACAAATTATTCCATAATTCTATGAAGGAAATTCCTGGAGTTTAAAGAATAATACAGTAACGCAAAGGAATTTTCGGAGGGATAGTATTGGAAATAAGGTTTTCTAACAGGGGGTCCACCCTGATCGCAGCATTTTCCGGCGAACTTGACCACCACTTTGCTGAATATGCCCGAAGCAAAATCGAAAGGGAACTGTTCAAGGCCACGACGAGAGACGTGATATTCGATCTCACGGGTCTCAGTTTCATGGACAGTTCCGGCATCGGCGTCCTGGTGGGCAGGTATGCGAACATCAGCAAGCTCGGGGGAAAGGCGGCGATCATCTGCAGGAACAGCAGGATCAGGAAGATACTTGAAATATCAGGGGTATTGAAGCTCATGCCGGTGTATGATGAACTGGATGATGCCATGAGAGCGCTCCATAGCGCGTGACGTCCATGTTCTTCGTTATGGCCGTATGTTCTTTGCTTAAGTGAATCTGAAGGGGAGAAAATCATATGCAGCCTGTTAATGAAATGAAACTTGAATTTCTGAGCAAATCGAGCAATGAAGCTTTCGCGAGGGTGGTGGCGGCCGCCTTCGTTTCGCAGCTCGATCCTACCATAGAGGAACTGGCGGATGTACGGACAGCAGTGTCTGAAGCCGTTACGAACGCGATAATACATGGCTATGAGAACGAGATCGGCATCATCACGATGGTTTGCCGGCTGTATGACAGAAGCGTCGAGATAGAAATTACGGACAAGGGCAAGGGCATAGAGGACATCGAACTTGCCATGCAGCCGCTGTATACTTCAAAACCGGAAATGGAACGTTCCGGGATGGGATTCACCGTCATGGAAAGCTTTATGGACAGGGTAAAAGTCAGGTCGAAACCGGGAGAGGGGACCACTGTGACCCTTTTCAAGACATTCAGTTCGGAGAAGAAGTAAAGATGCTTTTCGGAGAAGGAGCAGGCTTTCATCATGAAGAAGCGTGCTCTCTGCTTGATGAAAACGGAAATTTTATTTTTTTGCATGAAGCAGTAAATTATTGGCAATAATGTTATTAAATGCTTATAGTAGACATAATGCCCTGTACGAATGATGATCAGGCGGGGGATAGTTCGGATATATGGCTGAGGATACATATAACGACAGAGAAGCATATAAGGACAAGGACACGACAGAGCTCATACTGTTGGCCAAGGGGGGAGACAGGCTTGCCCAGAGCATGCTTGTCGAGAACAATATAGGCCTTGTGTGGAGCATCGTGCGCAGGTTCCAGAACAGGGGGCACGAGACAGAGGATCTGTTCCAGATAGGGTGCATCGGGCTCATTAAAGCGATAAACAAATTTGACACATCATACGATGTAAGGTTCTCCACATATGCCGTTCCCATGATCATAGGCGAGATAAAGAGATTCCTCAGGGATGACGGCATCATAAAGGTCAGCAGGTCGCTGAAGGAAGTATCCAACAAGGTCCGGATAGTAAAGGAAATACTGGTCAAGGAACTTGGTAGGGAGCCTACCATAAGCGAACTGGCCCAGCGCCTGGATATACCGATGGATGAGATCGTAATGGCTATCGAAGCCGGGCATTCGCCGGAGTCGCTGTTCAGCCCGATAAACGAAGGGGACAGTTCATCGCTGATGCTCATCGACAAGCTCAATGACGAATGCAGTGACGACGAGATGGATATCATCGACAGGATAGCGCTGAGAGAAGTTATGGATACGCTGAAGCCGAGAGAAAAGCAAATCATAATACTCAGGTATTTCAAGGAAAAGACACAGGTCCAGATAGCAAGGATGCTGGGCATTTCACAGGTCCAGGTCTCAAGGATCGAAAAAAAGATACTGGAAGACATCCGAAACCGCATAAGCATCAGGTGACGCAGCCATATTAAATGCAAATGCACGGCTTGCCGGCACATATTGCAGCCGGCGCAAAATTTCCGCGCATACTTTTCTCCAATGTTCCAATAATAAAATTAAAATCGGATAAATCGGAGTGTATACCATGCTTATCATTCTGAACAGGTACAAGGTGCTTTTTGCGATCCTTTTCATAATCCTCATCGCAGCGGTGATCTGGCTGACGCTCTCGGCCAGGAGCAGCAAGATCCCCTCGAACGGGGTTTTCGTCATCAGGGAGCTCTCGTTACCAATATGACCGAAGGAGGAGACAGCCTGTGCAGCGGGTTATGACGAAAGACGAATACAGGAAATACGTCGACAAGGTGTCCCCTGATTCAAAAACGGCAAGGAACGTCCTCAGGGCATTTATGGTCGGCGGTTTTATTTGTGTAATCGGCCAGTTTTTCCTTAATTCCTTCAAAAACATGGGACTAGACCAGGATACCGCATCTTCGCTCACATCGATAGTCATGATACTGGTTGGAGTCTCACTGACGGCGCTGAACCTGTACGATGACATCGGCAGATTCGCAGGAGCCGGGTCCATAGTGCCGATCACAGGATTTGCAAATTCAATAGCGTCTCCGGCTATAGAATACAAGAGTGAAGGTTATGTGCTCGGAGTAGGCGCAAGGATGTTCCTGGTAGCCGGGCCTGTCCTGGTATACGGGATATCCATGTCCATCATCTTTGGAATAATCCATTATCTGCTAAGATCCTGACGTTGAAAGGGAGAAACGTGCATGTTTGAGAAAAAAACCGGTAAACAGACGTTTCAGATGCAGAACCCTCCATCGATATATGCAACGGCATCCATTGTAGGGCCGAAAGAGGGAAGAGGGCCTCTCGCAGATTATTTCGACCAGGCGGTGGATGATGAATTCTGGGGAGAAAAAAGCTGGGAGAAGGCAGAAAGCAAGTTCGTGAGGGAAGTGCTTGCAAAGGTCGTCGCAAAAGCGTCCATGCCGATGGATGCGCTTGACTTTGTCATTGCCGGCGACCTTTTGAACCAGTGTATCGCCGCAAATTTCGGCATACGTGAATCCAACGTGCCATTTTACGGGATATACGGCGCATGTTCGACTATAGGAGAGGCTATGCAGCTTGGAGCGATGCTGATTGACGGAGGTTTTGCCTCCAACGTGGCATGCCTGACGTCGAGCCATTTCTGTTCTGCGGAGAAGCAGTTCAGGTTCCCGCTGGAATTGGGATCCCAGAGGCCGCCGACGGCTCAGTGGACAGTGACGGGCTCGGGCGCCGTTATTCTGACGGCGGAAGGGGACGGTCCGTATATAACCAGGATCACGACCGGAAAGATCGTGGATATGGGCATAAAGGACCAGAACAACATGGGCGCGGCGATGGCGCCGGCAGCCGCCGACACGATATATGCGCATTTCGAGGACACGGGCCTGCCTCATGACTATTATGACATGATCGTGACCGGCGACCTGGGCGTGGTCGGCAAACGCATACTTGACGATCTGCTTTCTTCGAACGGCATACGCATAGGCGGCATCCTGAACGACTGCGGCCTTATGATCTATGACCAGAAGCAGGACCCGCATGCGGGCGGAAGCGGCTGCGGCTGTGCTGCGACGGTTTTTGCCGGTTTCCTTTATGACAGGCTGAAAAAAGGGAAACTGAACAGGATCCTTTTCGTGCCCACGGGAGCATTGCTCAGTCCGACAAGCGTCCAGCAGGGAGAGACGATCCCGTGTATAGCCCATGCGGTTGCAGTGGAAAATACCGAAGGAGGAGATCAGTGATGCGGGAAACGATCATGCAGTATATAAACGCTTTCGTAATAGGGGGACTTATCTGCGCAGCAGGCCAGGTGCTCATCGACAAGACCAAGCTGACGCCGGCAAGGATACTGGTCCTGTTCGTATCGCTCGGGGTGGTGCTGACCGGCTTGGGGATATATCAGAGCATAGTGGAAGTCGGCGGCGCCGGTGCTACTATCCCGCTGACAGGCTTTGGGTACAGCCTTGCCAGGGGAGCGTTCAACGAAGTCGATAAATACGGCCTGTTAGGCGCATTCACGGGCGGTATCAGGGCTACTGCCGCCGGTGTCGCTGCAGCCGTTTTCTTTTCATATCTTGCGGCTGTTGCAGTCAAACCCAAGGCGAAAACCTGATAAAATTGAAAAATTTAATTCGATCCGGTGTTATTGTTATCTGTATTGGTGTTATATATAAACATAACTTGATTTATGCTGCAGCGGATACAAATAAATGTCAAAAAAGAGCGAAAAAAGTCCGGAAAGGAAGGATTTTATTCTCGGATATAGAATACTAAATAGTACATCCGAAAGAAATATGCTTAAATGTGAGGTTTTTAAATGAATGTCGAGTATATCAATCCATTTATCGAAGCAAGTCAGACAGTTTTCAGACAGATAGCATCGATGGATGCAAAACTAGGAAAGGTTTATCTTAAAACCTCCCCCTACAGAAGCGAAGACATAATAATAATGGTGGGCCTGACAGGAAAGATCCGCGGACAGGCGAACTTCTCGATGAAAAAGGAGTTCGGGCTGAAGCTGGCTTCCAGCATGATGATGGGCATGCCTGTGACCGAACTTGATGACATGTCTAAAAGCGCCATCGCAGAACTGGCAAACATGATCATGGGAAATGCGGCGACGCTGCTGTACAACAGGGGCATACAGATCGACATAACGCCGCCGTCGCTGCTGACAGGCGAAAATATCCATATATCTCAGAGCAGGATGAGGACCATCTGCATTCCCCTGCTGGTCGGAGACGATACGGTAGAACTGGATATATCTACGGAAGAATTATAGTGTGCAGTATTCCAATCGTGCCCATATCGTGGCGCAGGCTTTTATATGGGTTATCTTTTGCTGATGGGAGGATGAGCGGATGAAAGGCGCGTTTTATACGGGTAAGTACAGGAATGTTTTCAGTGAATACGGGTACGATGAGGAAGAGATCCGAAACAGGGTCGAAGACACATGGAACAAGCTGTTCTACGGGGATGAGAACACCAGGATTTACTGGCCCGTCGGCGATGACATGGGATACATACTGGATACCGGCAATAACGACGTGCGCACGGAAGGCATGTCCTACGGCATGATGATGTGCGTGCAGATGGACAAGAAGGAAGAGTTCGACCGGATCTGGAAATGGACATATACATATATGCTCCACCGTTCCGGCAAATATAAAGGGTATTTTGCGTGGTCGCTGAATTCGGACGGTACAAGGCGTGCAGAAGGGCCCGCGCCGGACGGCGAGGAGTATTTCGCCATGGCTCTGCTTTTTGCTTCGAAGCGCTGGGGCGACGGACCGGAGCCGTTCGATTACAGCAGGCAGGCCAGGAATATATTGAGAGAAGTCGTACATAAGGGAGAAGACGGTGTCGGTGATCCGATGTGGGAACCGAACCTTAAACTGATCAAGTTCATTCCTGAAAGCCCCTATACAGATCCGTCGTATCACCTGCCGCATTTCTATGAGTTGTTTTCCATAATGGGAAATCCGGAGGACAGCGATTTCTGGAAAGAGGCTGCCGAAGCCAGCAGACGCTTCCTCAAAACCGCATGCCATCCTGTGACAGGGCTTGCACCCGAGTATTCGGAGTTTGACGGAAGGCCCCGTAAAGCTCCATGGGGATATGGCCACCACCACTTTTACAGCGATTCTTACCGTGTAGCCGCCAATATAGGGCTTGATTACGAATGGTTCGGAAAGGATGAATGGCAGCGTACAGAGGCCGACAGGATACAGGCATTTTTTGCCCCGATGGGTGCGAATGCCGATTACCGCATGTATGCCATCGACGGTACGCCGCTGGAGGAAAAAGCATTGCATCCTGTCGGGCTGTTAGCGACCAACGCGATGGCTTCGCTTGCTGCGAACGACACGGAGAACAGGCGGAAATGCGTCGAACTGCTGTGGAATACTCCTGTCCGCACTGGAGTCAGGCGCTATTACGACAACTGCCTGTATTTCTTTGCCATGCTGGCTCTCAGCGGCAACTACAGGATATGGCTGTGATGATATTATCAACTGTATGATGGTCTATATCATTTATAGAATTTGAACGCAGCATTGATAACTATACTAAAAAGATCCGGACCCGTTTGAGGGCCCGGATCTTTTTCACCGGAATCACTCCGGTTTTTTTATGCTTTTGTATACAGACCTGATCGCTTCCCTGATCGCGTCAGCCTGCTCCTGCGTAATGGTCCCGTCCTTTACCAGGTCCTGAAGCACTCCGTGTTTGCTGCATCTTAAGCGCTTGTCCCCTGGTTTTCCGCCTTTATCTCCCGGTTTCCCGTCTCTTTCTTTGACTTTGCACGGCCGCCTTGCTTCCATTGCCTTCAGCACCGCGTCTTTCTGCTCCTGTGTGATGACTTTGTCACCGACAAGTTTGTCAAGAGCATTATTGATGCGTTCTTTAACCTGTTCCCGGGTCACCGGGGATACCGGTACATTCTCCGCCTTACAGGGAGGCGTCTGCTGCGCCGGCTCATTGGCGGCAAGCGAGACAGTCCCGGTGAAAACCAGGGCTCCTGCCAGTATGATGCCGGCGGCTTTCCTTTTGTCGATCATGTGCATCACTCCTTAAAATTGATCAAGTCAGACTGTGCTTATTTTTTGTACAGGAGCTAGTATTTATGATGCACATGTCAAAAGGAAATTTTCACATATCAAGTCCAGCCGCGGCTTTTCACGGCTTTGGCCACACGCTCTATGGCGATGACATATGCAGCGTCGCGCATGTTGAGTTTCCTGCTTACGGACAGATCGTATACTGCATGGAAAGCTGAAGTCATGACCCTGTCGAGCTTTGTCAGGACTTCGTCCTTGTCCCAGAAGTAATTCATGTTGCACTGTACCTGCTCGAAATAGCTGCAGGTGACTCCTCCGGCATTTGCCAGGAAGTCCGGAACCAGGAATATGCCGCGGTCGTTGATGACCTTGTCTGCTTCGGTCGTCGTCGGTCCGTTGGCAGCCTCGACTATTATCCTGACCTGCTTGCTTATGCTGTTCACGTTCTCGGCAGTGATCTGGTTCTCCAGGGCTGCCGGGATGAGGATGTCGACGTCCTGCTCGATCCATGCTCCGCCGTCCAGGATCTCATAGCCAAGTTTCATTGCTTTCTCCTTGTCTATCGATCCGAATGGATCGGTGATGGAAACGAGTTCGTCACAATTGATGCCGTCTGCCTTGCGGTAGGTGTATGCTTTCTTATCCGTGTTGTCCCAGCACGAGATGGCGATTATCTTACCGCCAAGCTGGCTGTACATTTTGGCCGCATACTGGGCGACGTTGCCGAATCCCTGGATGCTGGCCGTTGTGTTTTCAGGCTTCATATCCAGTTTTTTGAGCGCTTCGCGGAGGACATAGATAACGCCGAAGCCTGTGGCTTCAGTCCTGCCGAGGGATCCTCCCATGCCTACGGGTTTGCCCGTGATCGTTCCGGGATACCTGCCGCCGTTTATTGCTTCATATTCGTCCAGCATCCAGAGCATATGCCTGGCGTTCGTCATGACGTCAGGGGCGGGCACGTCCAGGTTGGGGCCCATGTTGCGCGCAAGCTGGCGTACATAACCACGGCACAGCTGCTCCTGTTCGCGTTCCGACATGGTCCTGGGATCGCATATTATTCCGCCTTTGCCGCCGCCAAGCGGGATATCTACAACCGCGCATTTCCAGGTCATCCACATGGAGAGGGCACGGATCGTATCAACGGTCTCATTCGGATGGAATCTGATGCCGCCTTTGGCAGGGCCTCTGGCATCGTTGTGCTGGATTCGGAACCCCTTGAATACTTTTACGCTGCCGTCATCCATGCGTACAGGGATGGTGAAGTGGTATTCACGCATCGGCTGACGGAGGAGTTCCCTTGTAGCTTCGTCCAGTCCGAGCTGTTCCGCGACCTTGTCGAACTGGGCCTGAGCTGTCAGATAGGGATTGTAGGATGTGTTGCTCATAATTGACCTCCTCACAGTTAATCAGATATTAACTTAAAGAATATCATATAAAAACACAGATACATTTCTGTGAACTGTGTTTTAATGACGGGCATTGTTCTCTTTTTGAATCGATGCGCTGCGCCGCATCAGGTCCAGAGGAGATACTTCTGTCCTGTTGTTTGTTGGTTGAATTATATCAGCATGGAAAAATCATGTCAAGAATTACAAATACTATATAACAGAATATGACACAATGGGACAGGATCCATGACCATTACTGTGTGATCTGTCTCCGGCAGGCCGTTCTTGAATTGTTAACTAAATGTGCTATATTTGTGGTAATATAGAATAATGACCGGGCGATGTCGCCTGAACTGACTTCCGCTTCCGGAATAAGGCTTTTGCCTGGAATAAAGCCGATTCGGACTGTTATTTTATATGAAAGCTGGGATGTTTGGATTGCCTGTAAATATAGTGCTTGTTGAACCTGAAATACCTCAGAATACCGGCAATATAGCCAGGACATGCGCGGCTACCGGAGCAGGGCTCCACCTGGTGAAACCGCTGGGATTTTCCATAGAAGACCGTTATCTGAAAAGGGCCGGCCTTGACTACTGGGACAAGGTGCTGGTCAGCGTGAGCGAGAGCTTCGATGAACTGAGGCGGAAATATTCCGATCATGTTTTTTACTACACGTCTACCAAGGCGCCGAGAGCGTATACCGAGGTCGAATATCCGGAAGACTGCTTCCTCGTGTTCGGAAAAGAGACGGCAGGCCTGCCCGAGAGTCTGCTTGAGGCCAACAGGGAGTATTGCATAAGGATCCCGATGAGACCGGGCATTCGGTCTCTTAACCTGTCGAACT
>ENA-UPSB01001750-UPSB01001750.1-bioreactor-metagenome-genome-assembly--contig:-NODE-1750-length-23759-cov-7.208910_pt1 | contig 23759 bp, 24 predicted proteins | sample MGYA00238182_ERZ773286 | MGnify/ENA primary metagenome ERZ773286 (study PRJEB29026, sample SAMN07631240) | bioreactor metagenome | isolation source: Switchgrass digestor | place: USA: Dartmouth... | reverse complement strand
TCAATGGGTTTCCATTGCACGAAGTCCGGGTTATTCACGCGAAACTTGAGCTAGGTGCCAGCCGGTTTCTTGCTGGGATGGGGTAGGTTTAGATCCTTAACTTTTATTAGGACAAATGTCCGCAAAGCCCTGCTGTGGGCAGGTCCGGGCTTTCGCAGTCGCCGCGGGCGCTAAACACCCCCGCCCCCCGCGCGGAGGTCGACCTTAGTCGTCAGCTAGCCCTGTTCGGCGGCGAGTTCTTGTGCGAGAATCTCCTCAGGGATGGACGTGTACCGGGCCAGGATCTCCCCGGCGATCGCGCGCAGTCCCCTGGAACCGCTTCCGGTCTGCGGGTCCTTGCTGTGCGTGATCCCGGCCCGGGCGAGGGACTGGATCGGCTGTGCCCCGCGGAGCCACAGCATCCCGCTACCCGGCCGGATCAGATCGCAGACATGGAGGAAGAGACCTTGCCGTTCAAGTGCGTAGCCTTTGATGTGGACGGAACGCTCCTGGACACGGTAAAGCCCGACCTCATGTCCCTGCAGAAGGTCATCCGCGAGGAGACCGGACAAACCCCTTCGCTCGAGGAACTGCGGCCCCTCCTGGGCATTCCGGGGGTGACCGCCCTCGAGCAGCTGGGCCTGCCCGACCCGCAGGCCGCCTTCGACAAGTGGGCGGCCTACGTGCGGGAGTATGATCACCTCATCACCGTGTTCCCGGGGATCTGGGAGGTGCTGGACGAACTGCGGGACCGCGGCGTCACCCTGGGGCTGGTGACCTCCCGGTGCCGCTCGGAGCTCGACCGGGACGTCACCCGCCTGGGCTTGCTGCAGTACTTCCGTGCGGTCGTCTGCGCGGACGACACGGAGCGCCACAAGCCGGACCCCGACCCGCTTCTGAAGCTGTTGGCCGACACCGGGATGAACCCCGGGGACGTGCTCTACATCGGCGACACCATCTACGACAGCCAGTGCGCCCGGGCCGCGGGGGTCAAGTTTGCGCTGGCCCTCTGGGGCACCATGGACCCGGCCATCCCCTGCGACTACCGGCTCGCGCACCCGGCGGAACTGCTCCCGCTCTGCCGCCCGGCCGCTGAAGCGTAATCGCCACCCCGCCTGTGCGGCGCCGCGCCCGTTCAGCCGCCCTTCGGCGAGAGGTGCTCCCGCAGGACCTCCGCAAAGGCGTCCGGCCGCTCGACCATCATGCTGTGCCCCACGCCCCGAATCATCCGGGTCCGGATCCCGTGCCGGCGCAGCGTGTCGATCAGCGGCTCCAGGCCCGGCGTGTGTTCGCCGTAGACGTAGGTCCGGGGAATGGGCAGGTTCAGGAACCGGTCCAGCAGCCCCGGCGTGTCGGAAGTCCGGGCGAGTTCGGCCGAGCACCGCCACAAGGCGCCGGGGGAGCACCGGCTGAGCGTGGAGGCGTAGAGCAGGTCGTCGGCCCGGCCCTCCAGCCCGCTCCGGGCAAAGTGGCCGATGAGGGTGGGCAGCGCGGCCCGGACTCCCTCCTCGCCCATGGCCGCCAGCTTGCGGCTCAGCGTGGCGTCCTCGGGGCGGAGGTTGCCCTCGGCGATCAGCAGCCCCATGACCCGGTCCGGGGCCCGCTCGGCCATGAGCAGGGCGATCGTGCCGCCCATGCTGTGGCCCACCAGGTGGACCTTCTGCACGCCGAGCCAGTCCAGCAACTCGATCATGAGCGCCGCCAGGTCGTCCATCGCGCAGGAGAAGCTGCCCGGTTCCTCGCTGTCGCCGTGGCCCGGCAGGTCGGGGAGGATGAGCGCCCGACCCGCCAGGGCGGGCGCGGCCAGGGTGGGCAGGAAAAAGGCATGGGATGCGCCGAGCCCGTGAACCAGCAGCACGGGCTCGGCGCCGCCTCTCATCCTGACGGCCAGCGTGCCCGCCCGCGAGGGCCATCGAATCGGGAGCAGGAGATCCACGCTTCATCACCACCCGTGCCCCGGGGCGCGTCCATAGGCCCGGCAGGGCTTTTTCCCTCGACCTGCAGTTTGTACAGAAAGGTTTCCGCTTACGCGGCTGCCGCCCGCTAGTTGGATTCGCGCACGGGCCGGCTGCGGCGGGGTGGGGAATACGGCAAAGCCAAACGGCAGGGATGCGCCGTCGCACCCTGCCGTCTGTGTTCTTTATTCCTACTTCATTGGCTTCCTTGCCTCGATGTAAGCGGAAAACACCTGGTTCTGCAGCGATTCCCCTGTGCCCCAGGCCTCCAGCAGCTGGTCGCTGTCCTTCGGCCGGATCACGATGTCGACAAAGCCGGCCTCGGCGAGCATCACTCTGAGCTCATCGACCGTGGCTGCACCGGCCAGGCACCCGGCATAGAGGGCCAGGTCCTCCCGCACCTCAGGCGGAAGCGGCGCGAGGCTCACCATGTCCGCCACCGCAAGCCGCCCGCCCGGGCGCAGAACCCGGAAGGCCTCCCGGAACACCTGCTCCTTTTCGGGCGAGAGGTTGATCACGCAGTTGGAGATGATCACGTCCACGCTCTCGTCGGCCACGGGCAGGTGCTCGATCTCGCCGAGCCGGAACTCCACGTTCGTGTAGCCGCCCTTGCGGGCGTTCTCGCGGGCACGGCTGAGCATCTCGGGCGTCATGTCCACCCCAATCACCCTGCCGCTCTCCCCGACCTGGCGCGCGGCCAGGAAGCAGTCGAACCCGGCCCCGCACCCCAGGTCCAGGACCGTCTCGCCCGGCTTCAGGTTGGCGATCGCCTGCGGATTGCCGCAGCCCAGGCCGAGGTTGGCGCCCACCGGCGCCGCGGAGAGCTCTTCATCGGAGTATCCCAGAATCTTCCCCAGACCTCTCACGTCGACGGCCGTTCCGCAGCAACAGCCGCCGACCACCGGGAGCTCATCTTCCCGGGGCTGGGTGCCGCAGCATCCCCCCGTCGCGCCGCCGGCGGTGCTGCGCGCCGTCTCGGCATAGCGCTTCCGAACCGCTTCACGCAGCGAATGTGCGTCCATCTCCACCATGCCCCTCCTTTGTCATGGACCGAACCTCCAGGCTTATGCGACTGCCTTGGGCCAGTACCGGCGCTTGAGGGCGAACGCGACGTTCACCAGGCCGATCATCACCGGCACCTCGATCAGCGGCCCCACCACAGCGGCGAAGGCCGCGCCCGAGTTGATGCCAAACACTGCGACGGCCACGGCGATGGCCAGCTCGAAGTTGTTGCTCGCCGCCGTAAAGGACAGCGTCGTGGCCTGCGCATAGTTCGTACCCAGCTTGTGACTGAGCCAGAAGCTGACCAGGAACATCACCACAAAGTAGATGATCAGCGGAATGGCAATGCGGACGACGTCCAGGGGGATCTGCACGATCAGCTGACCCTTCTGGCTGAACATCACCACGATGGTGAACAACAGGGCGACCAGCGTGATGGGGCTGATCCGGGGGATGAACTGCTTCTCATACCACTGCCTGCCCCTGGCCCGCACGAGCCCGAACCGGGTGAGCACGCCGGCCGCGAAGGGAATGCCCAGATAGATGGCGACACTCTCCGCAATCTGACCGATGGAGACGTTCACCGTCGAACCTGCCAGCCCGAAGAGCGGCGGGAGAACGGTGATGAAAATCCAGGCGTACACGCTGTAGAACAGGACCTGGAAAATGCTGTTGAAGGCCACCAGACCAGCGGCGTACTGCGCGTCGCCCCTGGCCAGGTCGTTCCAAACGATGACCATGGCGATGCAGCGTGCCAGGCCGATCATGATCACGCCAGCCATATACTCCGGGTAGTTGTGGAGGAAGAGGATGGCCAGCAGGAACATCAGGATCGGGCCCACGACCCAGTTCTGGAAGAGGGAAAGGCCCAGCACCTTCCAGTCGCGGAACACGTCCGGGAGTTCCTCGTAGCGCACCTTCGCCAGCGGCGGGTACATCATGAGGATCAGCCCGACGGCCAGCGGGATGTTGGTGGTGCCTGCCTGGAAGCGGTTGATGAACTCCTCCACGCCGGGCACGAAGTAGCCAAGTCCCACCCCAAACGCCATGGCCAGGAAGATCCAGAGGGTCAGGAAGCGATCCAGGACAGACAGGCGCGGGCATGGTGCCGACATCGACGGTCCCTCCTCGGTTTGGTATAGGTCGGGCCTCCCGCTTCCCCCTTGCCGGCCTTCAGCAGCACCCTTCGAACCGGGTCCCGGCCAGCTCCGGAATGGTCGAAAGGTCCGCATCCAGGAACGCCTTGAACGCCTCCAACCCCTCCAGGAGGCGAGCGCGGTTGGCCTGGTAGTACACCCACATTCCCGCCCGGCGTTCCCGGACCAGCCCGGCCGCCTTCAGCTTGGCGATGTGCTGCGAGACCGCGGGCTGGCTGATGCCGAGAATCGGCTGTAGCTCACACACGCACCGCTCCTGGTCCCAGATCAGCTTCAGGAGCTTCAGGCGTGTCGTATCTGCCAGCGCCTTCATCAGCATGACGTGCTGCTCCATCGAACGCCCTCCCTAGGATATAAGCATATTGTTATGAAGTTGTCCATGTCAATCCCCAAGGCAGTGCGCGCCATGCCCCGTGGCCGGGGACATGGCGCCTGTGTGGTCGGCGGCGTTCTGCTTTGCTCCGGCACCGACCGTCACCCATTCGCACCACCGTTCGGTGGCGAAGAACAACCGAAAGATGTTTGTTGCATCCGCTATAATTCTGACGACTGCTAGATCCGTAGTAGGAGCCTGTACCTAGAGTCGGCAACCGAACTGCGGTCCCCACAGCCGGCTGGCCCGGCGACTCAGTCCAGAAAGGGAGGGGCGTCAGGATGATTCCAGCAGCGTTCGATTACGTGGCACCCCGGACCGTCTCCGAGGCGGTGGACCTGCTCCGCCAGTATGGCTACGATGCCAAGGTCATCGCCGGGGGACAGAGCCTGATTCCCATGATGCGCTTTCGCATGGCGCAGCCCAGGGTCCTGGTGGACATCGGGAAGATCGCCGAGCTGGACTACCTGAAGGAAGAGGACGGGTACCTCCGGATCGGGGCCCTGGTCCGGCATTCGACCATGGAGTTCTCCCCGCTGATCCAGGACCGGTATCCGCTCCTGGAAAGAAGATGCGAGAGCAAGCGAAACCGCGTGACATCGCAACCATAATCGTGTCCACGAAAGCGGGGCAACTCCATGCCATCATGGGGTCTCAGCGCCCGGAGCACCCCTGCCGGGTCAGACCACGATGGAGGGTTCCCCTACGCCCGCATCGGCAGGATCACCGTGAAGCGGCTTCCCTTCCCCGGCTCACTCTCCGCCGTCACCCTTCCCCCGTGCAGTTCGACCAGGCTGCGGACGATGGCGAGCCCCAGCCCGCTGCCTCCCGTCTCGCGGGTGCGGGCCTCGTCTGCGCGATAGAATCGATCGAACACGTGGGGCAGATCCGCCGGGTCGATGCCGGGGCCGGAATCGATCACGCTCACCCACAACTCGCCCGCCCGCGCCTCCGCTTCCACCAGAACCCGCCCTCCCGGGGGCGTGTAGCGCAGGGCGTTGGTCAACAAGTTGACCAGGATCTGACGCAGCCGGTCGGGATCGGCCACCAGGTGGGGTAGCCCGGGAGGCACGGCCCACTCCAGGTTCACGCCCTTGGCCGCAGCCACCGGTCCCAGGTCCGCCATCAGGCTGCGGAGAACCGCTTCCGGCGAGACGGTGGTCAGGTGCAGCGACAGCCGCCCGACCTCGGCGAGGCTGAGATCGCGCAGGTCGCCCACCAGTCGGTTGAGCCGGATGATCTCGTCCTGAATCGGCAGCAGGGCCTCCGGGGTGAGCTCCACCCTGCCGTCCTGAAGCAGGTCCACGTGGCCCTGCATCACCGCCAGCGGGTGGCGCAGTTCGTGTGCGATGTCGGCCAGGAGCTGGCGCCGCGACCGCTCGTCCGCCTCCAGCCGGTCGCACATCCGGTTGAAAGCGGCGGCCAGTTCGGCGATCTCGTCCTGCCCCACGACCGGCACCCGGCGGGAGAGATCCCGCAGATCCAGCTGCGCCGCCGCGTCCCGCAGATTCCGCAGGGGGCGGGTGATCCGGTTGGCCGTCATCACCCCTACCACGGCGGCGATGCCCAGGGCCGCCAGGCTCCCCCAGATACTCCAGGTCAGCGCCGCCCTCAGGAACCAAGGCACATCCCACGCCATGGGGGCCCCGTGCATGCGGTAGTGCATCGCCCACATGGACGCGTGGAGGCCGAGGTTGGACGTCGCGAAGGCGAGCAGCAGGGCCCCCGCGGCCACCAGGACAAAGGCCCAGATCAGCTTGGCGCGCAGCGACACCCGCGACTCACCCCTTCGGCGGGACCAGCTTGTAGCCCACGCCCTTCACCGTCTGGATCAGTCCGCCATCCCCCAGCTTGCGGCGAAGGTGGCTGATGTGGCTGTCGACCGTGCGCTCGTAGCCTTCGTAGTAGTCCCCGATGGCAGACTCCATGAGCTGGAGCCGGGAATACACCCGGTTGGGGCTGCGGGCGAGCACCGCCAGGAGCTTGAACTCGGTGGGCGTCAGGGGGATCTCCTCGCCGTTCTTGTAAACCGAGTGCGCCGCGAGGTCGATCAGGAGATCGCCCCACTGAATGACCTCAGGCTCTGCAGGCTCCGAGCGGGTCCGCCGCAGGACGGCGCGGATGCGGGCCGCGAGCTCACGCATGCTGAAGGGCTTGGTCAGGTAATCATCGGCCCCCAGCTCCAGGCCGAGGAGCTTGTCGGCCTCATCGTCCCGGGCGGTCAGCATGATGATCGGCGTGTCATGTCGGCGCCGTACCTCTCGGAGGACATCGACGCCGCTGCGTCCCGGCATCATCCAGTCCAGCACCAGCAGATCGGGCCGCCGGGCCTCCCAGAGGGCCAGCACCTCCGTGCCCGTGTGCGCCTGGATCGGGACAAATCCTTCGCCCTGCAAGTAATCCGCGATGACCTGGCAGAGGCGGTCATCGTCGTCCGCGATGAGAATCAACGGCCCCGCCATGGTTTGCGCGCCTCCTCCACAGGTTCCCTGGCCGGAGAGATCGTCCGTGGGCCGCTTCGCCGCAGCCTCCTCCATAGCGTCTCCATGATCGCGCAGATGTGTGAAGAAACTGTGTACCGGGCTGGCCCCACCCGCCCGGGAAGCGTCGTGGCCGGCGCGCCGCCGGCCGGCCGCACAGAACCATGAAGGACCAGCGCAGCCCGCGCTGGTCCTCACGTTGCGCTATGTGCCCGGGGCGCGTGGTGCTATGGTTCCCCGCCTTGCCGGGAGCAGGTGGTTTATGTACGGCAGGACAATACAGAGCGCCGCTAACGAGAACGCAATGGTGGCCGCACCTTTCAAGTAGCCGGGCATCATACCCTCGACCAGTTCGTCGGGATAACTCCAGGACGGCCTCGTCATCGCAGCGGCATACAAGAGCGCTCTGGTGATGGCCGACGCGCCAAGCAAACTGCAGCCTGAGAGGAAAAATACGCTGGCCGGCACCCAACCTCCGATCTGCTTCAACAGGATCGCCTCCAAAGCCAGGTTATGGGACCCACCCTGAACCAAATCAGCGCGCCCTGGGATCACGAACCCCAGGGCGCTTCAGCCGCTTGCGGAATCGATGGAGATTCCCATGCCTCAACATCCCGAGGAGTAGTCGGGCGTTCGGTGTCCAACCCGTTCCAGCGTGGCCTTGCCTTCGACCGCCAGTTCCGGGTAGTTGTTGTCGGGAAACAGCCAGGGGGCTCCCACGGGCTTCACCTTGCGGGAGACCTCAACGTAGTTCTGTCCGTCGACATCGATCAGCCGGACCTCGGCCCGCTTCAGCTCCGCCCCGTTCAGCCGGGCCAGCCGCTCTGCCTCCGCAAGGACCCGGGCCTCGTGCCTGTGTGCGGTCCGGCGGATGAGACAGGCCAAGTCCCCGTCATCGGGGATCAGTTCATCCCGCTTCTCTCGGGGTGTTGTGGACCCCCAAGTTCCTTCCACAATCTTTTCGGCCATCCCATAGGAAAGCGTGCCCCGGAACAGGCGGCTAAAGGCCTGCCGGTAGGCCCTCACCTTGATCGCCTTAATCCGCTCCTCCACCTCCTCCGGCGTCAGCGGGACGCAGAGGGGGTCCGCCGCGCACGCCTCCTGCTCCGCCTCCAGCTCCGCGATCTCCTCCTCGATCTGCCTGTTTGCTTCCTCATCACTCAGCACCCGGTCCACCCGCGCCTCGGCTTCCTCCTCCACCGCCGCCGGCAGCAGGTCCACGATCGCCCGGGTCGCGGCCAGGGCAGCCGCATCAGCCGCCGTCCGCAGCTGCTGATGCACGATGTAGACCGTAAGCATCGCCTGCAGGCAGAACGCGAAGAAGAGCGCGGCGAGCGTGGCCCAGAGCAGGGTCAGGGCCGTGGCGCCCCGCTCCTCACGCCAGCATGGCCCGATTGTGCGCATCACAGACACTTCCCGTCCTGCGTCGGCATGGTCACCTTTCGGGTGAAGGTGAACGGAGACTGGAACAGCACGTTGGGGACAACCCCGGTCACTTGCACGGTCACGTCGTCGCCGCTGCAGGCCACGGTCACCGATTGGATCAGCGAACCCGCGACCTTGTCGGCGGTAGACTCAGCAGCACGGGCCCTCTTCGCCCCGGACTCGCGGGAGGCGGCCAGGGCCGCCTCCCGCGCGCCTGTCTCCACCACCACCAGCGCGTATCCCAGAAACGCCGTCTGCAGCATCACCAGCATCGTCAGGATGACCAGCGGGAAGAGGGCCAGAAACTCCAGGGTCTGGGCCCCCGTTTCCTCACGGATCAGCCGCCTGAGCATCGCCGCTACGGCTTTAGCTTCTCGATCGCAGCCTTGAACCAGTCCGCCAGCGCATCACCGACGCCGCTGCCGCCCTGGGCGAAGGAGGCGCTCACGCCGAGGATCGCCACGATCAAGAGGGCCAGGGCCAGGTACTCCAGCGTCTGCGCCCCCCGCTCCTCCTGCACCAGCCGAGACCAGCCCTGGAACAGTGCCTTCCGCACCTTCTCACCCATTCGCAGATCCCTCCCCGAGGATTAATGAAAGAGAAACTGAATCCCGTATTCTTCGGGATGATAAAACATATTGAGCAACACCATGCCGATCAGCAGGAGAAAGACGCCCGGCGTGACCAGCAGGGTGGTGATCAGCGTGATCTTCGGGCTCGCCTTTGCCGCCTGCTCCTTTGCCCGCTGGATGCGGGCGGTGCGCAGGGCGCGGGCCTGGGCGGCCAGCGTGTCGGCGATCGGCACGCCCAGCTCCAGCCCCTGGGCGATCGCCTCCACGCAGAGGTCCAGCTCCCGGCAGGTGGTGCGCTCCTTCACCGACTGCAGCGCCTCGGCCATCGGCTGCCCCATCTCGATCTGCAGCACCACCTGGGTGAACTCCGCCCCCAGCGGCCCGCCGAACCGCTGCGCCACCCGGCGCAGGGTCGGGTAGAATCCCGTGCCCGCCCGGAGGCTGATCGCCAGCGCTTCGATGAAGTCGGGCAGCCGGGCCGCGATCTCGTCCTGCCGCTCTTCGGCCTTCCCCTTCAGCCACCAGACGGGGGCGAAGTAGCCCAGGAACAGCAGCGCCAAGAGCACCTGGTAGCCGAACAGGAAGGTGAGGGGAACCGCGACCAGGAGCGCGGCCACCACCACCACAAACCGCAGCCCGAGAAAGGTGGGCAGGTCCAGGCCGTAGGGGTTGCCTGCGTAGGCCAGCCACCGCCCGATCTTCTCCCGCTGCCCGGGGGGCGTGTACCGTTCCCCCGAGGGGATGGAGTCCCGTGCGAGCTTCAGCAGCCAGTCCGGCAGCCGCCCCTCCTGCTGGGTCCGCCGGCTCGGGGGACTCACCCTCCCCAGCACCTGCTGCCGCCGGCTGTAGAGGTGGTGGACCCAGATCAGCGCCAGGCCGAAGCTGAGCACCGCCAACGAAAGCACGATCGCGAGGATCTCCATGGCTACACCCTGATCCGGGCCGTGCGGTGGATCAAATAGAAGCCCAGGCCCTGCAGCGCTCCGCTGACCGCCAGCAGCACCAGCCCCAGCGGCTGGGCGAGCACCCGGATGAAACCGGGGTGACCCAGGTTGAGCATCAGCAGCCCCGCCAGGGGGATGACCGGCAGCATGGCGGCCGCGTACCGCTGTTCCGCCGTCAACGTCCGCACCTCGCCCTCGACCATCCGCCGCTCCACCAGCGCGCCGGCCACCGAATCCAGGGCGCCGGCCAGATCGCCTCCCAGTTCGTGCTGCAGCAGGATGGTGGTCACCAGCAGGCGCAGGTCCGGGCTGTCAATCCGGTCGGCGAGCTCATCCAGGGCCTCCTCCAGCGAAGCGCCCAGCTGGATCTCGTGGACCGTGCGCTGAATCAGCAGCCCCAGCGGCGGCGGCAGCTCCCGGGCCAGCACCGTGAGCCCCTGCCAGACCGAGAGTCCGGCCCGGACCGAGTTGGCCAGGATCCGGGCGGCCTCGGCCATCTGGCCGCTCACCCCCTGGGCGAGCGAGGCGCCCCGCTGCTTCAGGAAGACTCGCGTTCCGCCCACGACCATGCTGAGTGCAAGGGCGAGGCTGGGAAGGAAGGCGATGGCAAAGGCTCGGCTCAGCAGCAGGGCCAGCACGACCGTGCCGGCCAGGAGCAGCAGGACCAGGTCCGCCACCGGGATCGCCAGGTTGGCCCGGGCGAGCATCCGCTCCAGTTCCTGGGCAAGCGCCACCTGGCCGACGGCACGCCGGATGCGGCTGAGCAGGTCGCCCTCCGGCTTGGGCAGGCCAAGACCCGTCCGGATCCGCTCCCGCGCGGCGGCGGCCGACCGCCGGTACCAGTAGAGACACCAGAGGCTCCAGCAGCCGCAGAAGACGGCTGCGCCGGTGAGCAGCGGGATCATGGGCCCTCCCCCCAGTAGGCGAGGAGCGGGCCGAGCTCGGCGTGGACCCCGTACCCGCGCATCCGCCGCAGGCAGGCGGGCGGCTCCGGGGCGGTCCGGAACTCCCCGGCCACGCGGCCCTCCGCGTCCACCCCGGTGCGCTCGAAGCGGAAGACCGGCACGACCTGGAGCTCGCCGGATTCGCCCACGCCCCGCACCTCGTCGATGGCCACGACCTGCCGCGACCCGTCCTCGAACCGCTGGGTCTGCACCACGATGTTCAGGGCGGCCACCAGGTGCTCCCGCAGCACCCGCACCGGCAGCTGCGCGCCGGACATGGTGACCATCGCCTCCAGGCGCCGCAAGGCATCCTGGGGGCTGTTGGCGTGGATGGTGGTGAGGGAGCCCTCATGGCCGGTGTTCATCGCCTGCAGCATGTCCAGAGCCTCCTCGCCGCACACCTCGCCGACGGCCATGAGGACGTGCAGGCCGCTGGCGTGATGGGCGCAGACGTCCTCGATGTGGCGCGGCGTCAGCTCGCCCAGAACCGGGGCCAGGTCCAGGATGGTCCGCTGGGCCTTCAGGTTCAGCATCGCCGGCACGTCCGAAGTGAGCAGGTTGCCGTCGATCAGCAGCACCTTGCCCCCCACCAGCTCGGTCGCCACGACCGCGGTGTTGACGGCGAGGAAGGTGGCGCCGACCCCGCCCTTGGCCCGGAAGAAGGCCAGCACCCGTCCTGCCGCGGCCCGATCGGCCCGGGCCTGGCTCAGCCGGCTCAAGAGGTCCGGCAGCCGGTCCAGTTCGTCCGGCACCATCAGGGCATCCGCCAGCCCCAGGCGCATGGCCGCCCGCACCAGTTCAAAGTTATGCGCCCGCAGGAGGAGGACCACCTTCGCGTGGGGCAGCATCGTCAGCACGTTGGCCGCAAACTCCAGCGCCGCGCCCTGGTGGAACTGCTCATCCAGGAGGATCACGTCGGGGCTCAATTCCCCCAACACCCGCATTCCCTGGGAGGGCTGCTCCACCAGCGTCACGGGCATGGCGGCGCGCCGGGCGGTTGCCTGCAGAAACTCGGCCAGATGGGGATCGGCGGTGCAGAGGACCAGGCCGCTCATGAGGCCTCCTCCTCCCGCTGCGGCGTCACCCGCAGGAGCTGCAGCAGAACCGCCTGTACCTGCATCCCCACCAGTCGGGGCGCATCCTCCACCGGCACCTCGACGCCCACCCAGCTCCGGTCGGCCGCCACGTCCACCACCGGCAGCCCGGACAGGAGCAGTTCTGTCCGGTACCGCTCAGCCTGATCGCCGGGGACTGTGACGATCACATCCACTTCATCGCCCACCATCAGGTCGAAGTCGAACTGCACCACCTGGCTCCGGTAGAGCCGGATCAGCCGCTTGTCGGCCGGGATGACCACCCTGTCCTTGACCGCGTGGCTCAGGATCAGGGCACCGGGGGGCAGTTCCACCAGCGAGACCTTGCCGACCACCTCGGCCGGATCGGTCACCATGCCCGGCTGCAGGAAGGCGCTTGGCAGGGAGACGGTTTTCAGGTGTCGCTCCTCCAGGGGAACCTGGGCCGGAATCGATTCGGCCGCTACCAGCACGTCGACCCGGTCGCCCAGCTGCGCCTCGACGGCGGAGACGCGCTCGTAGACGAGATAGGCCGCCAGGCACGACAGGAGCCACGCCAGGACCAGGAATCCTGCGATGTGGCGCTTGGCCTCTCGCATCAATGACCTCCCTGTGCCAGTGGAATCGCAAGATGCACTCTTCTTGCGGATCGCAAAATCCTTTATAGTCAGGCGAATGTGCGTGGTTCACTCTGAACCATCCATCCACGCGCCAACGGCGTACCGACCAGTGTCCGCGAAGTCGAAGACTTCCCCGGCGGTGCGGCGAGAGACGGGACGGACCCAGCGTGATGACTGCACCAGCAACCTGCGCAGCGACACGGAGGCGCTACGGCCCGTTCCCCTGCCCGCTAGAGCCCACGTACGCAGAAGGGCTGCAAGGAGATCCCTTGCAGCCCGTCTTTTCGGCTGGCTCAGTTCTGTGGAGGATTGTGCGGTCGAAGGCTCGGGGGATAAACGACATCCAGCACCGAACGGAGCAGTCCCCGGGTTTGTTTCGCGGCGAATACCTGGAACTGAAAGAGAGGACAAAATTCGAACTCTGGGTTCTTCTCGATGAAGCCGTATATGACCGGATATCCGTAGTACATATGCCGGGGATTGCGGTCCGATAGACGCCACTTTCCGCCGAAGTTCAGCCGAAAGACCTCGCCGTAGTATCGAGCCATGCGGTTCATCAGGCGTACGGGGTCTTCTACTCTTGGAGATACAGCCAGCCAATATTCTTCCAAACGATCGAGGCTTTCCAGAGAGTAGTCCAGATCATATCCTGCCTGACTGGCTTCCTCAATGAACTCCTCCAGGACGTCATCCATCTCGAAGAGAAATTCCTCGAATTTCTCCCGGTCTTCTTGGATGATTTTCTCCTTGGCCATGTCCTGCTCAGCCTCCTCGAGGTAGCTGCGGGCCAATACGGACTTTTATTCCAGCCTCCTGCAGAGCTTCGATGAGCGGTTTCGATCCTCCCTGTTCCAGGATCCACTCCACCGTGATACCACTCTTCACAAGGAATGAGTCTCGCCAAATGGCATCGCGGTTCGCAGCAGTCAGCGATTCCCTGCCTGTCTTCAGTTGACCAGCATAGGCCTTCTCGGGAATGTAAATATCAACCTGCCTGACGATTTCGGTACCGTCCGGGAGCATGAAGGTGAGAATCTTGTTTTCTCCACCCAAATACTCCCGGTATTGTTGTTCTCGCTGCAAGCCCTTGCGGGCATTGTTGATGCCGGTATCATACCTCTTGCTCCACTGTTCGTACGTCAGTTTGCCGCCTCGCTGCTGGTATAGTTCCCACCGCCAAGCCTTGTGTGCCGGTGTGCCAGGAATCAGCCCGTTGTGTTTTCGCAGATTGCGCGGTGCAGCAGCATGAGCTTGGCCACTGATCGCTGGCTTCGGCAAGGTGTCCGACAGTGCCGCTGCCACCATCGCTTTGGCGTTGGGTTCCTGATCCGGCAAGAACCTGAGGCCGCCCCAGCCCCACTTCCAGACGCGGCCGACAACCGCACCGGCGCCGGTGAAGACCCCAGCCGTCAGCCCGCCCAGACTGAACGCCCACAGAGCCCCACGCCAGCTTCGACGTGGCGGCGTTCACTGCCTCCACAACAATTGACGGAGAGCGCGAGAAAACCATGTCGGGTGGTGGACTTGATGGCTTGCGCAGCGATGCTGGGTGTCGTACCATGAGACTGCATCAGTCGAACCTCCACATGGTGGATTGGGAGCGGCCACACTCCCACCATGTATCATTGGTTCTGACTGATGCTTTTTCAATGGGTTTCCATTGCACGAAGTCCGGGTTATTCACGCGAAACTTGAGCTAGAACCAATCCTGCACTGCCGAGATGCCGACCTCCTCCCCTTCCCGGAGCGAGGAGAGCACGGTCAGCACCGCCCGGGCGGTGTCCAGCGAGGTCAGCGTCGGCACGCCGTGCTCCACCGCCGTGCGCCGGATGATGAAGCCGTCCCGGTGGGCGTCCCGCCCGCGGGTGAGGGTGTTGATCACCAGGTCGATCTGCCCCGCCCGGATCATGTCGGGGATGACGGTCGAACCCTCAGACACCTTCGCCACCCGCTCCACCGGGATCGCACAGGCCTCTAGGGCGCGGGCGGTGCCGGTGGTAGCGACGATGCGGTAGCCCAGGTCGCTGAACTGCCGGGCGAGCCCCATCGCCTCGGCCTTGTCACGGTCCGCCACCGTGAAGAGCACCGTCCCCCGGTGCGGAACCTTCACCCCCGAGGCCAGGAGCGCCTTGTAGAGCGCCCGGGGCAGGTCGGAATCGACACCGAGCACCTCCCCGGTGGACTTCATCTCGGGCGAGAGCCCCGTGTCCACGGACGTGAGCTTCTGCCACGAGAAGACCGGCGCCTTCACCGCCACCCGCTCCTTCGGCTCGGGCCAGAGCCAGCCCGTGCCCTCCGGCGTCCTGCAGGAGAGCGCCGCCCCGGCCCGGGCCGGTCCGTACCCGAGTTCCCCCAGGCGGTGCCCGGCGATTACCTGGGTGGCCACCTTCGCCAGTTCCAGCCCCGTCACCTTGGTAAGGAAGGGCACGGTGCGGCTGGACCGGGGGTTCACCTCGATCACGTAGATCTCGCCGTTGTGGATTACGAACTGGATGTTCACGAGCCCCTTCACCTGCAGGGCCAGGGCCAGCCGGGTCGTGTGGGCCACGATTTGCTCCCGCTGCCGCTGGGTGAGGGTGACCGTGGGGTAGACGGCGATGGAGTCGCCGGAGTGGACCCCCGCCCGCTCCAGGTGCTCCATGATGCCGGCGATGATCACCTGCTCGCCGTCGGCCACGCAGTCCACCTCCACCTCCTTGCCCAGGAAGTAGCGGTCGACCAGCACCGGCCGGTCGGACGAGACCGCGATGGCGTCCTGCATGTAAGCCCGGAGTTCGGCCTCGTCGTGCACGATCTCCATCGCCCGGCCGCCCAGCACGAAAGAGGGGCGCACCAGCACCGGATAGCCGATGCGTTCGGCCACGGCCACCGCTTCCGCCACCGTGGTCGCCGTGCCGCCAGGGGGCCGGGGGATACCCAGGTCGCTCAGCAGCTGGTCGAACCGCCGCCTGTCCTCGGCCCGGTCCATCTGGTCGATGTCCGTGCCCAGCACCCGCACGCCGGCCCGGCTGAGCGGCCCCGCCAGGTTGATGGCCGTCTGCCCGCCGAACTGGCAGATGACCCCTTCAATCTCCCCCTCCTGCTCCACCACGTTGAGCACATCCTCCAGCGTGAGCGGCTCGAAGTAGAGCCGGTCGGACGTGTCAAAGTCAGTGGAGACGGTCTCGGGATTGTTGTTGATGATGATGGACTGGATCCGTTCCGCCTTCAGTTGCCAGGCAGCGTGCACCGCCGAGTAGTCGAACTCGATGCCCTGGCCGATGCGGATCGGCCCCGAGCCCAGCACCACCGCCTTGCGCCCCGGCGCGGAGACCGCCTCGTTCTCCTGGTCGTAACAGCTGTAATAGTAGGGCGTGGCGGCCGCGTACTCCCCGGCACACGTGTCCACCATCTTGAACACCGGCCGCACGCCCATCTCCAGGCGCAGCCGCCGCACCTCGAGGGGGTCGAGCCCCGCGAGGCGGCCGATGGCGGCGTCGGAGAAGCCGAGCTGTTTCGCCCGGCGCATCCGCTCGGGCGTGAGCGGCGCCGCGGCCAGCTCCCGCTCCATCGCCACAATCTCCTCGATCGCCCCGAGGAAAAACGGGTCGATGGCCGAGAGGGCGTGGATCTGCGCCACCGTCATCCCCCGCCGGAGGGCCTCCGCCACCACCCAGAGCCGCTCGTCGTTGGGCGTGGCCAGCTTCTCCCGCAGGGCTTCCTCGTCCAACGCCCGGACCGCGGGGTGGTCGAGGCTGTCCCGCCCGGTCTCCAGCGACCGCACTGCCTTCAGCAGGGCGCCGGGGAAGGTGCGGTCGATGGCCATCACCTCGCCGGTGGCCTTCATCTGTGTGCCCAGCGTGCGGTCTGCGGTGGTGAACTTGTCGAAGGGGAACCGGGGGATCTTGATCACGCAGTAGTCCACGGCCGGCTCGAAAGCGGCGTAGGTGCTGCCCGTCACCGGGTTCCGGATCTCGTCCAGCCGCAGCCCCACGGCCACCTTCGCCGCCACCTTGGCGATGGGGTAGCCCGTGGCCTTGGAGGCAAGCGCCGAGGAGCGGCTGACCCGGGGGTTCACCTCGATCACCATGTACTCCAGGGCGTGGGGGTTCAGGGCGAACTGGATGTTGCAGCCCCCCTCGATCCCCAGGGCCCCGATGATCTTCAGGGCGGCCGAGCGGAGCATCTGATGCTCCCGGTCCGTGAGCGTCTGCGACGGAGCGACCACGATCGAGTCGCCGGTGTGCACCCCCACCGGGTCGATGTTCTCCATGGTGCAGATGGTGATGGCGTTGCCGGCCCCGTCGCGCATCACCTCGTACTCGATCTCCTTCCACCCGAGCAGCGACCGCTCGACGAGGCACTGGGTCACCGGCGAGAGCTTGAGCCCCCGGGTGACGATCTCCCGCATCTCCTCCCGGTTGTGGGCGATGCCGCCCCCGGTGCCGCCCAGCGTGTAGGCCGGCCGGATGATCAGCGGGTAGCCCACCTCCTCGCCGAAGGCCAGGGCCTCCTCGGGGGTGGTGACGATGGCCGAGTCAGGCACGGGCTCGCCGATCTCCTTCATCAGGGCCCGGAACTCCGCCCGGTCCTCCGCCCGGCGGATCGCCGCCAGCGAGGTGCCCAGCAGCTTCACCCCGTACCGCTCGAGGACCCCCGCCTCCGCCAGCTGGGTGGCCATGTTGAGGCCCACCTGGCCGCCGAGGGTGGCCAGCAGCCCCTGGGGCCGCTCACGTGCGATCACCCGCTCGACGAATTCCGGGGTGATGGGCTCAATGTAGACCCGGTCGGCCACGTGCCGGTCGGTCATGATGGTGGCCGGGTTGGAGTTGATGAGCACGACCGTGAGCCCCTCCTCCCGGAGGGCCTGGCAGGCCTGGGTACCGGCGTAGTCGAACTCCGCGGCCTGCCCGATCACGATCGGCCCCGATCCGATGACGAGAACCTTTTGTACGTCCTGGCGCCTGGGCATAGCCAAATCCTCCTCGAGATGGGGCCTCGCCGGACCCCTTCATCTCCTTACGCAGAGCGGGTGGAGACCGCCGCCCGGGCCATCAGGGCCAGGAAGCGGTCAAACAGGTAGCGGTTCTCCTGCGGCCCGGGACAGGCCTCGGGGTGGAACTGCACGGTGAAGAGCGGCAGGCGCCGGTGCGCCAGCCCCTCGACGGTGCCGTCGTGGAGCGAGACGTGGGTCACGGCCACCTCGGGCGGCAGGCTCTCCGCCGCCACGGCATAGCCGTGATTCTGGCTGGTGATGTGGATCCGCCCCGTGTCCAGTTCCTTCACGGGGTGGTTGGCACCCCGGTGGCCGTAGGGAAGCTTGTAGATGCTGGCCCCCAGGGCCAGGGCGGCGATCTGGTGCCCGAGGCAGATGCCGAAGAGGGGCAGGCGGCCGTGTGCGAGCAGGCCGCACACCATCTCCACCGCCTCCGGCACGTCGGTGGGGGCGCCGGGGCCGTTGGTGAGCACCACCCCGTCGGGCCGCAGGGCCAGGATCTCCTCGGCGGTGGCCCAGGCGGGCACCACCGTCACGTCGCAGCCGCGGGCCGTCAGCTCGCGCAGGATGTTCTCCTTGGCGCCGAAGTCCACGGCGACCACCCGCGGGCCGTGGCCGGGGACGCGGTAGGCCGAGGCCGTGGAGACCCGGCGCACGGCGCCGTCCAGGCGGAACGACCGGGCCATCTCCAGCCAGGCGGCCACCTGCTCCGGGCCGGCCACCTCGCCCTCCTTCAGCGTGGCGATGACCCCGCGCATGGTGCCGTGGCTGCGCAGGTGGCGCGTGAGCGCCCGGGTGTCGAGGCCCGCCAGCACCGGCACGCGATGGCCCGCCAGATAGTCAGAAAGGCTCCCGACGGCCTGCCAGTGGCTCGGCCGGTCGCAGAGCTCCTTCACAACAAGACCCCTGATCCACGGCCGCCGGGACTCGCCGTCTCCGGCAGTGACGCCGTAGTTGCCGATCAGGGGGTAGGTCATCACGACAATCTGGCCGTAATAGGACGGATCGGTCACGACCTCCTGGTACCCGGTCATGCCCGTGTTGAACACCACCTCACCGGCCCGCACGGCCGGCGCGCCGAAGCCTTCGCCCGCGAAGAGCGTCCCGTCCTCCAACACCAGAAAGCCTTTCATATAACGGCACCCTCCTCGAGATGCGGGCGTCACGGCACCCGCTTAATCCCCGGTTGGGAGACCTTTTGCTCACTTCGGCATTGTACTCTCCCGCCCCATGGGGATCAAGCGGCCCCGCTGTCGCATAATTATAAGGGCTAAACGCATGTTTATGCAATAACCCACATGAGAAGAGCCCGGGAAATCGTCCCGGGCCTTTCTCCTTTCATCCGACCTGCTCCGCCTCCCCACCCGGCGGCAGCTCGCCGGCATCGCTGGTCCGGTCCATCTGGCCGGGCCGTTCCCACCGCTGCGGGGGCTGCTCGGGCCTGCCGCCGATCACCGCCCGCTCGATGGACCACCCCTCGACGGTGCCGGAGGGCTGCCATTCCACGCCGTTGAGTACTGCCTGAGCCGGCTGCTCCATCTGCTGGTAGAAGCGGTCCAGCTGGGGCAGGGTGCGGCTCATCAGCTGCACACCCTCCATCTGCCGGACCTCCTCATTCGCGAGGAAGCGCTGGAGCGCCTGCTGTGCGCCCTCGTAGCTCTGCTGGATCAGGCGAACCTGGTCGATGATCCCCCCGACCACCTCCGGCGTGGCGCGGCCGGAGAGGGCGTAACGCAGCAGGCCGCCGAGCGCCGTGGTGCCGTAGAGACCCGCAAGCATGTTCTGGCTCAGCTCCTGAAATCCGGGCGCCGACGCCGCCTGACGGGCGGCGAGCCAGTGGGTGGCGTAGGCCGACTGGATCTCGGGCTGGGCCGCCTGGAGCAGACCTTGCATGCGGGACATGGAACCGGCCACCTGGGCGGAAAGCCGCATCGGGCTTCCCATGGGCATGGGCATCATCACGCCGGGCGACACCTCCGCGAAACTGGGAAAATCGGTCCGTCAACATCTTATGTCACCGGCTGCCCGGTGCTCTCTGCCCAGGTGACTGGCACCCGCCGTGCGCTGTCGCTCATCGGTTCCCGCCCCAGGCCGGCCGTCGGCCTTCTGGACCGGCACCTGGGGCCCGCCGGGCCCTCTTCGGCCGCCCCGTCACTCACTCCGACACCCGCCAGAACTGGCCCGCCCGGTCCAGCAGCAGCGCACCGCCGTCCGGCGCGGGCAGCACCCGGGCCGCCGCCCCCACCGCCGCCGGCGCCACGAGCCGCGCCGCCGCACCCGTCTCGAGGTCAAACCGGATCAGGGCCGGTTCCGGCGCGGCCACGTAGATGAGCCGGCTGGCACCCCGGTCGCTCAGCAGGGCCGCCTGCAAGCCCTCTCCGGCGACCACCGTCGCCCGCTGCACGATGCTGCCGGAGCGGACGCGCACCACCTCGACCCCTCCGCCGGCCTGCGCCGCCCGCAGGAGCAGCCACACCGAGCCGTCGGGGGCGGGGGCCACGTGCCGGACCCGGGTGAGGACGCCCGGCGCCAGGAAGAAGCAGGCCACGCGGCCCTGGTCGACCCGGTAGAGGCGCGACGGGCCGGCGGCCCAGAGAACCCCGCTCTCATCCAGGCCGGCGGAGGTGACCTGCTCGGCCAGGGCGAAGCGCTGCGTCCCGCCGGCCCCCGCCAGGGCGAGCTGATTTCCCTGGCTGAACCAGAGCCGCCCGTCGTCCTGCAGGGCCAGGGTGACGATGGGCGTCGCACCCGCCGCCACCTCGTGCACCCGGCCACCGGAGAGACGGTAGAGCCGGCAGGCGCCCTGCGTGTCGACCACGTTCAGCCACGCCGCGCGGCCGGGAGCGGGAACCAGCGCGTAGGCCGTCACCTCATCGTGCAGCACGTAGGTGTGCGACCCATCCGAGAAGGAGGGCTTCGAGGGCGCGGTGCGGACGGTGGTCCAGGTGGGTTCGCCAGGTGCGGGGTGGCGCCGCGCCTCCGGCGCGGCGGGCACGGCCGACGGGGCGAGGTTCATCAGCAGCTGCTCCCGGATGCGCTGCACCATCACCAGCGCCTCGGCCCGCGTGGCGGTGCGCTCCAGGCCCAGCGAGCCATCATCGTAGCCCTTCAGCACGCCGCCGGCTGCGGCCTCCGCGGCCCAGTCCAGGAGCCACGCGGGGTAGCTGTCGGCGTCGGTCGCCGTAATGCGGTTCTGCCCGACCAGGCTCTCGCGCCCCAGGGCCCGCACGGCGGCCAGCACGATCTCACGGCGCCGGATGCTGCCGCCGGAGTCGATCCAGCCCTGGTATTCGGCAGGCACAAGCAGCCCGCCGGCCACCGCCGCCTGGGCGTAGCCCTGCTCCACCCACCAGTTGCGGGGTGCGTAGGCCGCGACCAGGTCCGGCCGGGGCCGCAGCCCCAGCGCGCCCGTGAGCAGGGTGAAGAACTCGGCCCGGCTGATCGGCAGGTCCGGGCGGAAGCTTCCGTCGGGCAGACCGTGCACGTACCCCTCCGCCGCCCCGGCGGCAATCTCGGCTTGGGCCCAGTGCCCCTCCAGGTCCCAGAACGGCGCGGCCTGCGCAAAAGGCGGCGCGGCCACCTCCAGCAGGGCGAGGAGGGACAGCGCCGTCGTCACTCGGTAGAAACGCTTCATCATCGTACAGACCTCCCCGTACAGAGACGGGAGGTCTGCGGCTTGTGTTTGCGCAATCGCTCAATTAACAGAATGTGGCAGAGGGCCGGGCGGTGCCCGGCATCAGACGACAACCCCACCGTTGGGCGAGATCACTTGTCCCGTGATGAAGCCCGCCTGCGGGCCGGCCAGGTAGCGGACCAGGCTCGCCACCTCCTCCGGCGTGCCCAGTCTCCGCACCGGCACCCGCGCCAGCCAGTCGGCCAGGTCGTCGCCCTGCAGGAACTGGTTCATCTCGGTGTCGATCGCCCCGGGGGCCACGGCGTTGACGGTGATGCCGAACGGTCCCACCTCCTGCGCCAGGGCCCGGGTAAAGCCGTTCTGTCCGGCCTTCACCGCCGAGTAGGCCACCTCGCCCGCCGCCCCGGTGATGCCCCAGATCGACGAGATCGTGATCACCCGGCCGTAGCGGCGGGCCATCATGTGGGGCAGCGCGGCGCGGGTGCACGCGTACATGCCCGTCAGGTGCACGGCCACCAGATCTTCCCACTCGTCCAGGGAGGTGTCCACCAGCAACTTCTCCAGCGCCGTGCCGGCGTTGTTCACCAATACGTCGATCTGCCCGAACCGCCGCACGGTGGCCGCGACGGCCGCCTCGCAGGCGGCGGCGTCCCGCACGTCGACCTGGATCGCCTCCGCCTCGCCGCCCGCCCGGCAGATCTGCTCCACCACGGCCTCCGCCTTCTCCCGCTGCCGCAGGTAGCCCACCATCACCCGCGCACCGCCTGCCGCCAGGGCGAGGGCGATGGCCCTGCCGATCCCCCGCGAGGCGCCGGTGACCAGGGCCGCCTGCCCGGCCAGCTCACACGGGGCGTCGGGCACCAGGCCCGTCCGCGCCAGGGCTTCCATGCCGCTCGGCTCCATGTCGGTCGCCTTCCTTCCTGCCATGATCTGGACTGCCGGTGTACCGCATAGGGTTTCCACGCGGTGCGGGGCACCCCCTGCAGGAACCGGCCCGGCCAGGGACGAACCGGAAGGCAGAGAGGAGTGTGAACACGTGCGCTTCCGCCCTGACCAGCGCCCCTCCAAGTGGGGGGCCACGGCGGCCGTGGTCGACCACCAGAGCGCCGAGGCGGTGGTCGAGTACCTCGCCGCCCTCGAGGGAACGCCCTTCGACGCCGTCACCCGGCTGTCCGACCTGACCGAGATCAAGGGTTACCGCTACGTCTTGCTTCAGGTGAGCCTCGACTTCAGCCACCCCCGCTTCCCGGCGATCGCCCCGGTGCTCGACGAAATCGGCGGCAGCGAGTTCCAGCTCATCGTGGTGGAGACCCCCGAGGGCGCCGTCTACCTCATCGTGGACAAGCACAACCTGCCCGACGAGGAAATGCGCCCGGACCACCCGCTCCTGCGCCGCCTGGCGGACTGGCTGGGTTCGGCCCTGAGAAAGCCTGACTAGGACGAATTGTGGGCAGATGCAATCTCTGCATCTGCCCATAGTTCGTACACCTATGTTATACTCATTTGGGAGTAGACACAAAGGATATCGGTATGGAAGGATCTAAGTGGTTCCCTAGATAGGCAGATAGGGGGATGGGAGCGGTCATGGCGGATACGAAGGAGTTGTACGACATCACCCTGATTGGAGCAGGCCCGGTCGGACTCTTCGGCGTGTTCTACGCGGGCATGCGCGGCATGAAGACGAAGGTCATCGAGGCCCTGCCCGAGGTGGGGGGACAGCTCACCGCCCTGTATCCGGAGAAGGACATCTTCGACGTGGCGGGCTTCCCGCGTATCAGCGCGAAGCAGCTGGTGGAGCAGTGCAAGGAGCAGGCGGACCGGGCGAACCCAGGCGCCACCTACGTGTTCAACCAGCGGGTCGAGCACCTGAACAGGCTGGAGGACGGCACCTTCGAGCTGGTCACCCACACCGGAGAGCGGCACTACTCCAAGGCCGTGCTCATCACGGCCGGCATCGGGGCCTTCGAACCCAACCGCATCCCCAACGAGTCGGCGCGCCAGTATGAGGGCAAGGGCGTCTTCTACAGCGTCAGCAACCTGCCCCAGTTTGAGGGCAAGCGGGTACTGGTGATCGGGGGCGGCGACTCCGCGGTGGACTACGCGCTGATGACCGAGCCGATCGCGCAGGATGTCACGCTGATCCACCGGCGCGACGGCTTCCGGGCCCACGAGGAGTCGCTGAAGAAGCTGGCCGAGTCCCGGGTGCACGTGAAGGTCTTCTACGAGCTGCGCCGGGTGGAGGGTGACGGCAACTGGGTGAAGCGGGCCACCATCTTCGACAACCGGACGGGCGAGGAGACCACGCTGGACGTGGACTACGTCATCCTCGGCACCGGCTTCAAGGCCTCGCTGGGCAACATGCTGGAGTGGGGCCTGGAGATTGAGAACAAGAAGCAGATCGTGATCAACTCCAAGGGCGAGACCAATATCCCGGGCGTCTACGCCGCCGGTGACATCGCCTGGTATCCGGGCAAGATCCGCCTGATCGCGACCGGCTTCGGCGAGGTGGCCACGGCGGTGAACAACGCCAAGGCCTACGTCCACCCGGGGTCGGCTGCCTTCCCCGGGCACAGCTCGGAGCAGACGAAGAAGTGACCGTGAGAACGCCCCCGGCTCGGCCGGGGGT
>ENA-UPSB01001742-UPSB01001742.1-bioreactor-metagenome-genome-assembly--contig:-NODE-1742-length-23815-cov-5.260648_pt1 | contig 23815 bp, 26 predicted proteins | sample MGYA00238182_ERZ773286 | MGnify/ENA primary metagenome ERZ773286 (study PRJEB29026, sample SAMN07631240) | bioreactor metagenome | isolation source: Switchgrass digestor | place: USA: Dartmouth... | reverse complement strand
CACCCCAATAAATTGGGTTCCAATCCTAAAAATCTTCTGACCGCATAGTCCAGTCTGTTGAATACTTCTAAAGCTTCTTTTTTATTTTTAACCCTGTTTACAACTACATTAATATTATTGGCGTCGGAAAGCTGACTGAAAGCTTTGATCAGACCGTAGGCATCAGTTATCGAAGGCGGTTCGGGAGTTACTACGATGATTACATCGTCCACGGCCCCAATAAAACTCAAAACATTGTTTCCTATACCCGCGCCGGTATCTATCAACAGAATATCAGCTATTTTTTCCAAGCGGCCGAGATTAATCAAAACATTGCGAAGCTGCTCTTTACTCAAGTTAGCAAGTTCACTTACTCCCGACGCTCCGGGCAAGACCATTATCCCTTTCTCCACAGGATAAAGAATCTCTTCAATTTTCTTTTCCTCAAACAACAAATGTCTTAAATTATAGCGCGGAGTAATACCAAAAGCTATATCCACATTGGCTAAACCTACATCGCCGTCCATTATAACTACTCGATAATTGTAATCTACCAAAGCCAATGCCAAATTGACAACTAAATTAGTTTTTCCTACACCGCCTTTGCCGCTTGCAACGGCAATTGTTCGCATATTTTTGCGAAATGCCGGTTCTTGGCCGGATGCAAGCTTGCGCAGTCTGCTCGCTTGATCAAACATACGGATTGTCCTCCCCCAAAATGTATCTGGCCAACTTTTCCGGGGTCGCTGCGTCAATATCGTCGGGAACATTTTGTCCATTGGTCATGTATGCTACCGGAATATTGCTCTGAACCATAAGATCCAATATTGCACCCAGGCGATAACTTTCATCCAATTTGGTTAATATCAGGTGAGTAGATAGATTTTTAAATCTGTCAAAAATAGCTTTTTGATCGTCAATATTGGTGGTAACGCTTTGGACTAGCATGGTAAGATTGGGCTTAGCCGCTTCCATAAAAGCTTCCAGTTCGTACATATGCATTTCATGATGGGGGCTGCGTCCCGCAGTATCGATAAAAATTAATTCTTTATCCCTGTGGCGAGCCAAAGCTTCCCTTAACCCGTCAGGCGTCATTACCACTTCAACCGGAACTCCGATGATCTGGCCAAAAGTCCTAAGCTGCTCCACTGCAGCAACTCTGTAAGTGTCAGCGGTAACCAGCGCAACTCTTCTTTTTTCGATGATACTAAACCCTGCCGCCAATTTTCCGATAGTGGTGGTTTTGCCGACACCGGTCGGTCCTATCATTGCCACTACAGTGGTTTTGGATCTGCTGGGGCGAATTATCTCCGTTCTGGCACATAGTTTGATTACTTCATTTCTTAGACGAGCAAACACAATATCGGAGTTATCCCAAAGTTCTCTGTCCAAATCATTTAAGATCCCGCTTAACAAACGTTCTGTCAGTTCCTTGCTTATCCCTCTTTGGGTCAGAAATGTTGCCCATTTTACCAACGGTTCCGGGATACCGTCTTTTTCTTCCCGCTCAATTTGTTTTTTAATCTCTTTAAGCAGATTATGCATTTCCTGCAATTCTAATTGGGTTTTGACCAACACATCCTGGTCGACTGAAGAAGGCTCTTCTTTCTTTTCACTTTCCGTAGGTCTTTCAAAGGTTTCCGTATATTTGTCAGAAAGTTCTTTTTCCTTATCTCTATAAGCCTCATAGGCTCTTTTAATGCTATCCTTGTTTACCAGTTTATAAGGCTGTTCTTCCAAATCCGGGCTTTTGCTCAAAGGCCTGTCTTCAACCGCTGCTGTAATCTCAACCTTATTTTTGGCGAAAAAACCCAGGAATCCGCCCTCTTTATACTTTCTGGTTTGAAGAATAACCGCATCCGGCCCTAAATCCCGCCTTATTTTGTTCATCACTTCAGTTACGTTGTCACCGCTAAACCGTTTAATTCGCATTATCCAGCACCACCATTCCCAATGCCTTTACTTCAACACCCTGAACCAGCTCATTATAAGACAAGACAACCAAATGAGGTATCTGGCGCTCCGTCAGCCGTGTAAGATATAAACGGGCAATAGGGGCACACAAAATCACAGGATTATAACCGTTCAGCACGATTCTCTCCGCTTCGGCGGCTATTTTCCTTATTAGCGCTTGAAGAAACGTCGGTTCAAGATTTACGTAATTGCCGTATTCAGAGGAACGAATATTGTCCAGAATCATTTGTTCAATCCGCGGTTCGATAGTTAAAACAGGCAGTTTCTTTTCAGTATCAAGCAGTGGTTGGATTATTTGCCTTGCCAGGGCCTGCCGAACATACTCGGTCAACCTGTCTATGTCTTTAGTTAACGGAGCATAATCCGCTAAAGCCTCGAGAATGGTCACCATATCCTTGATAGAAACTCTTTCCCGTAAAAGATTCTGTAAAACCTTTTGAATCTGCCCCAAATTCAATAAATCAGGAACAAGCTCTTCGACTACGCTCGGAGCTTCTTCTTTGACATGGTCGATCAATTTCTTGACATCCTGGCGGCTCAGCAGTTCATAAGCGTAGGTTTTTATTATTTCCGTCAGGTGTGTTGCCAACACCGTAGGAGCATCAACCACAGTATACCCGGACAGCTCTGCCTGTTCACGGTTGGCCGAATTAATCCATTTGGCATCCAGGCCGAAAGCAGGTTCCTTAGTCGGTGTGCCAGGCAAGGAATCATCATCGATACCGCTGCTTATAGCCAGATAATGATCCGCCAGCAACTCCCCGGAAGCTATTTCGGCACCTTTAATTTTTATTATATACTGATTAGGCTGCAAATTAATATTATCCCTAACGCGAATGACAGGCACAATAAAACCTAATTCACCGGCAATTTGGCGCCGGATCAAAACTATGCGGTCCAAAAAGTCCCCACCTTGTCCTGAGTCCACTAATGGAATCAGTCCATAACCTATCTCCAGTTCCATATAATCCACGCCAAGCATGCTCATCACATTTTCCGGTTTCTTCGTCTGCTCGACTTCAGCTTTAAGGGCTGCAGCCGTTTCCTGCTCAGCGGTGGATGTAGTGCTTTTATCCAAGAAATAGCCAATACCGACACAGACAAGCGCCAGAGTAAAAAGCGGAATTTTAGGCAAACCCAATAATGCAAGAGCCACGAGCACTACTGCGGTCAGATAAAGGGGTTTCGAAAGGGTAAAAAGCTGCTTGGCCAAATCCATGCCGAGATTGTTATCGCTGTCGGCTCTGGTAACGATAAGGCCGGTTGCGGTTGAAATCAGCAACGCCGGGATTTGAGTTACAAGGCCGTCGCCTATGGTCAGAATGGTATAGGTATGCAGCGCTTCCAGCAGTGGCATGCCCATTGTCACCGCACCGATTATAAAGCCGCCGATAATATTAACCAATAAAATAATTATCGCAGCAATGGCGTCACCTTTGACAAATTTACTGGCACCGTCCATTGCCCCGTAAAAATCCGCTTCCTGCTGAATTGCTTTTCTTCTTAGTTTGGCTTCTTGCTCATTAATAATGCCGGCATTTAGGTCCGCATCTATGCTCATCTGCTTTCCGGGCATCGCGTCCAAAGTAAAGCGGGCGCTGACCTCCGAAACCCTCTCGGCTCCTTTGGTAATCACTATAAACTGGACAATTACCAAGATGGTAAAAACAATGAAACCGACAACCGGATTGCCCTGGATTACAAATTCCCCGAATTGCTGAATGATTTGGCCGGCATGGGCCTCGAGCAAGATCAATTTGGTCGTGGCCAGATTAAGAGACAACCTAAACAAGGTCATGGCTAAAAGCAGCGACGGAAATACCGAAAAATCCAACGGATGCTTCGTAAAGACAGCAAGCATTAAAATGAGTACGGAGAGGGTAATATTAACGGTGATTAAAAAGTCCAACCAGCCGGCAGACAAAGGAATCACCATAATGACTACAATCGCCACAATGGCGAATGCTGCGAATACATCTATATTACTGGATAGATTGCGGGTTAGCCTGTTAGTTTGAGTTGTAGCCAATCCTCGCTGCCTCCTTCAAAATATGCGTAAATGAATATATGCCGAAAAAAGGACGCCTGAAAATATGTATTGCCAGTGAGAATAACGTAGGGTTAAGCCGTGGAGTACTGCTTGCGTTTGTTAATTTTATAAACAAAGGCCAATACTTCGGCCACCGCTTTATATAAATCCTCCGGTATAACCTGCCCCAACTCCACTTGAGTATATAAGGATCGGGCCAGAGGCTTATTTTCCACCACTACAATCCCATATTCAGCGGCCAGAGTTTTAATTCTTAACGCCAGTTGATCCTGGCCTTTGGCCACTACATACGGAGCATCAAATTTCGACGGGTCATATTTCAGCGCAACCGCATAGTGTATTGGGTTGGTTATGACCACATCGGCCTTTTTCAAGTCCTCCATCATCCTACGGGTAGCAAGCATCCTCTGTTGTTTCCTTATCCGCGCCTTAATTTGCGGATCCCCTTCGGTCTGTTTAAACTCTTCTTTTATATCCTGGTGAGACATACGCAGATTTTTTTCGTATTCCCACCACTGATACAAAAAATCACCGATAGCGATAATTAAAAAGGCAACCGCTATCTTCCATGCCAGTTCGAACAACACTTCGCTTACTAACGTCAATGATTCAAAAACATTCACTCGCTGCAACACTGGAAAGACTTCCATGTTATCGCGAACAACATCGTACAGAAAATAGCCTATAACTATAACTTTTAGTATGGATTTGGCCAGTTGAACCAACGCCCGAATACCAAACATTCGTTTTAGTCCCTGAATAGGGCTTAACCTGGATATTTGGGGTTTCAGCGGTTCCAGCGTAAAAAGGGGTCCTACCTGCAAAAAGTTCACAGCTACCGCCGTGACAAAGGCTACCAAAAAAATCGGCCCCAAAGCCAGTAAAGACTGCCATGAAACTTCAATCATAACCTTTGAAATTGTAGCAACATCCCATTGCTGATTTTGCTGAATTAAAGCATTAACATGGTTAAAGAGCTCAGCCAGTCTATCAAAAACCTTTGGCAGCCAAAATTTTAACATGCCGACTAGGACCAAAAGCAGAAGTGCCGAAGTCAGTTCTTGGCTCTTTAGGACCTGGCCTTTTTTACGAGCTTCTTGCCTTCGTTTAGGAGTTGCCGGGAACCTTTTCTCTGCTATCTTCCCCACCCCCTGAGCAGTTCAAAAACCCATTCCATTGTGGTATCAAAAACTGAAGATACAGTCTCGCCGAAATACGGAATCATCAAATAAAGCAAAGCAATACCAAAGATAATTTTAACAGGGAAGATTACCGAAAACAGGTTTAGCTGAGGTACGGTTTTGGACAAAAGCCCGACACCTATATCCGCCAGCAGCAATGCACCGAAAATTGGCATCGAAATTTGCAGCGATAACAGCAACACCTTGGCCGTAATAGTTATGAAAAAATCAACTCCGTAAGCAATACCCCCGGGGTTAATCGGTAAATAATCATAGCTTTTGACCAGAGCCATAATTATATAGTGATGGGAATTCGTCGCCAATAAAAGCATGGTCGTCAAAATCATAAGTATATTACCGGTCATCGGGCTTTGCATGCCATGAATCGGATCGACGGTGTTTCCCATAATAAAACCGATCATGAAGTCAATTATTTGACCTGCTCCCTGCATAATTGCCGTGATTAAATTGATGATAAAACCTAAAGTCAAGCCAATTAAAACCTCTTTGACAATAATCCCTATCAGCGGGAGCAATTCGGTCGGTATGGTCGGAGCTTTATCCAGCAAAATCGGATACAACAAAAAGGACAGGCTTACAGCCAACCCGAGCTTCACCATGGCGGGAACCCCGCGAGCCCCAAAAACGGGCGCGATCATAACCATTCCCGCCCAGCGTGAAAATATAAGCAAAAATAATGAAATGTTCCACTGCAGAAATTCGGCTAAATTCAAGTTTCCCATTTAACCCAACACCAAGATAAGCTCAGTCAGTATCTGGCATAGTTGACTAAATCCTGAAAAAGGGTTGTGGTAAAAGCGCCCATCACTTTCAGCATCCAAGGGCCAAGGATCAATAAAATCAAACCTATCGCAAAAATTTTAGGTATAAAGGACAGAGTTTGCTCCTGGATTTGGGTCATCGCTTGGAAAATACTGACTATAAGACCTACCAGCAAACTTATTAACAGAATAGGTCCGCCTACAATAATTCCGGTTCCTATACCTTCTTTGGCCAAGTAAAGAATTTGACTTTCACTCATACGCCTACCTCATAATAAAAAATAATTTCAATTTAACGGAAACTCCCTACTAGGGATTCCACCAACAGGTACCAGCCGTCCACCAGCACAAACAGTAAAATTTTAAAAGGCAAGGATACCATCATCGGCGGCAGCATCATCATACCCATTGACAACAAAGTACTGGCTACAATCATATCGATTATCATGAATGGGATAAAGATGGCAAAGCCCATTTGGAAAGCCGTTTTCAATTCGCTTATTACAAACGCCGGAATTAACACATGGGTCGGAATATCACCGTAGGTAGTCGGCCTAGGCATTGAAGACAGTCTTACAAACAATTCCAGATCTTTTTCCCGAGTTTGTTTGAACATAAACTCCCTTAGCGGCTTTTCCGCATTGTCCCAGGCCTCTTGCTGGCTAATTTCATTGTTTAAGTAAGGTTGAATAGCATTGGTATTTATCTCGGAAAAAGTAGGCATCATTACAAAGAAAGTGAGAAATAATGATAGGCCTATAATTACTTGCGTCGGAGGCAACTGTTGGGTACCCAGAGCACTGCGAACAAAAGAAAGAACGACTATAATGCGCGTAAAAGAGGTCATCATTATTAAAATAGCAGGAATAAAAGATAACAGCGTAATTAACAGCAACAGTTGAACAGCAGAGCCGGTTTGCCCGAGGTCGAAGGTTATATTCATTTAATATCCTCCTTAAGCAAGCGCTCAAGTTCGGTGGAAAAATCGTCCTTTCTTTTCTTTTTCTTTACTTTTTGCCAAAAGCCGTTTAAAAAGTTGTCAAACTTGTCTTCGGGCCTGGTGGCTATCTCTTCCAAGATCTCGGCTACAATTTCCGGTTCACTGATTTCCGTTAGGACATTTATCTGGTGATCAGTCACTCCAAGAACTTTTATCTTTCCTGCTATTTCGACTAAATAAAGAGACTGTTGGGTTCCCAAAGGCTGACGGTCCAAAACTCTAGCCCACGGAGACTGCATGTTGCGAACGGTATAGCGATTTACCCTTCTGATCAGCCATAAAGCTGCCACCAGAATTATTAAAAATACCAGGACAGTCCCTATCAGGCCAGCCCAGGAAAAGGGTTCGGTCGCTGCAGGCGAAACAATCTCAGGGTTATAAGGCTGGTTTTCAATACTGTCTATGTTGTTCGGCATACTACTTCAAAGCCTTGGCAACGGCTTCAAGGACCCTGTCGGCCTGGAAAGGTTTTACAACAAAATCCTTTGCTCCGGACTGAATGGCCTCAATCACCATGGCCTGCTGTCCCATAGCGCTGCACATAACAATTCTAGCCTGCGGATCCCGTTTTCTGATCTCCTTGACAGCCTGCAGACCGTCCATCTCCGGCATGGTAATGTCCATAATAGTGATATCGGGCTTCAGCTCCATGTATTTATCTATCGCAACAGCTCCGTTTTCAGCCTCTCCGATTACCTGATAGCCGTTATTTACTAAAATATCTTTCAACATCATCCTCATAAAGGCGGCATCGTCTACCAATAATATGGTATGGGGCATATCATCTTTCTCCTCCTTAATTTAATTTGTCCAGTAAATCATGTCGGTTGATTATCTCGGTTATGCGAATGCCAAAAGTCTCATTTATCACTACAACCTCACATTTGGCAATAAGCTTTCCGTTAACAATCATATCCACCGGTTCGCCGGCCATTCGGTCAAGCTCAATCACAGAACCGGGGCCCAAATCCAAAATTTCTTTAATCGTTTTAGTAGCTTTGCCCAATTCCACGCTTACTTGCAGCGGTACATCATAGATCAATTCTAAATTATTTGGCATTTGAGGTTTGGCTGCCGGAGTGAGCGGAGCAAATTGCGCAGGCTGAACAAAAGTCGGCGACGGCTCCCAACTCTTAGCTTGAGCGGCCGCTGAAGCGGTTGCAAAGGTTTTTTCAGGCTTAACTTCCGGTCTCTTAATTTCTTGCGTTTTCTCCAGATCCTGACTGGCAGCCGCTTCGTTCCCGCTCTTTTTATTACTCATTTGCCCAAGTAAATTCTGAGCCATTTCTTTGGCAAAATCCATCGGCATGACTTGAAGCAGAACGCTGTCCAGCACTCCTTCAATTACCATCCGGAATTGAATCCGGACTAAAGGTTCGTCCATGCTGCTTAATATCTCAAATAAGGCCGAATCTTCCACGTTATCACTTTGGATAACCGTCGGCGGAGTGATGTCGACCACTGAATTAAATATAGTGGACATCGAGGTTGCAGCTGACCCCATCATCTGATTCATGGCTTCCGAAATGCCGCTTATCTGAATCTCAGACAGGTTGTTGGTCCGATTTGTGCCTGTGCCCCCCATCATCAAGTCGACTATAACCGAACCGTCCTCTCTGGACAAAACCAACATGTTGGATCCTTTAATGCCTCTTTTGAAACGAACATCCACTAGAAGATAGGGCACAGGATAATCTTCAACTATTTTCCGCACGGTTGTTATATCAACTTTCGGGGTGGTTATTTCAACCCTTTTGCCAACCAACTGGGATAAGGTGGTCGCGGCCGTACCCATAGAAATATTGGCTATTTCTCCTATCGCGTCTTTTTCCAAATCGCTGATGGGTTCTGTAACCTCGGAAGTACTATCATCCGAAGACGGTTCATAGTCCAGCGAGCCGGATAGCAGAGCATCTATTTCTTCTTGTGACAACATACCGTTACCCATCACTGTCCCCTCCTTTATTAACTATCTCAGTGATTTGGACAGCCATATTATTGTGATAAATCCCGGGCCGTCCTTTAAATTTCATGTAATTTCCCACATACACCGCTAGCGGTTCTTTAATGCTTTGATTCAGAGGTATTACGTCTCCCACTTCCAAATACAGCAAGTCCTGAAGAGTTATCTGAGTACTGCCGATATAAACCGTAAGCGGTACCTTGGCCCATTCAATCTTTTTCCTTACCAGTTCCCTTTCTTCAGCGGAGATTTCCTTTTTCTGGGACGAAAAGATCAGCAAACTGTTTAACTTGTCAATAATGGGCTTAATCACGATATAAGGAATACAAATATTGATCATCCCTGCGGAATCTCCGATTTTAACTTCGATGGTTATCACAACCACCATTTCGTTCGGAGCCACTATTTGGGTAAACTGAGGATTGGTTTCCATATTCACCAAATTTATATCCAATTCAAAAATCTCTGCCCAAGCTTCGTCCATAAGTTTGACGATCCTGGCGAGTCTGTTATGAATAATTTTACGTTCTATTTCGGTTAAATCCCTGTTCTTATTAAACTCCATCCCAATCCCGCCAAGCAGCCTGTCGATTATCAGAAAAGCCATTGACGGGTTGAGCTCTATCAGTGCATTGCCTTCAAGGGGTTTCATATTAAAAATGCCCAGAACTGCCGGATACGGAAGGGAACGGATAAATTCATCGTAAGTAACCTGTTCAGTCGCCAAAACCTTCGAATCCACTGCAACGTGTAAATTTCCGGCTAAAAAAGTAGACAATGACCGACAAAAATTCTCGTGAATATTCAGCAAAGAATTTAAATGATCTTTGGAAAATTTGTTCGGCCTTTTAAAATCATAGACCCGAATTTTTTGAGGACTGGATATTTTGATTTTTTCCTCATCTACTGTTCCTTCCGATAATGCACTCAATAGCGCATCTATTTCCGCTTGTGACAATACTTCGCTCAACCCAATCCCCCCTTATGCCAAAAAAGATTTTTAAAAGATTCTTAAAATAGAATACTATAAAATCGCTCTTAAAACATCATTAATTCTTAAAAAATTATTAAAATAATCTAATAATATTATTAAACTCAAAAACATTCAAAATAACATGCAATCGCAATACTAGGAGGTATAAATAAAACTACGGAATAAAACATCGTTTATCTCATTGGGGCAAACTTCGTTAAGATTTGTGATCAAGTCCTGCTTCAGTTTTTCTCGCCCTTCCGGCGAACGAACATCGGAAATTCCTTTGGAACTCAGCACGCTAAGGATCCGATCCCTGAGAAACGCTTCTTTGGCCCTAATCTTGCTTTCGGACTTGGAGTTTTTGCCTTCAATGGCTATTTCGGTCTTTAACATGCCTCCGCCGTCCAAATTGACTAAAAACTCTTCCAATTCAATAAGAGGCCCTATTGTCTCGTTTTTTTTCGTCTCGGCCCGCTCTTCGCTCGGGAAATAGGTATCTTTCAGGAATATCCCGCCTACCCCGGTTCCGACACCCAATAAAAATACCAAGAAAAAAACTAAAAACCGTTTACTAATTCTAATTCGTATCTTCATAAGCTCCTCCCTTATATTCCGGATGACATTTTCGGCGAAAAGCCGCAATTCTCTCAATTATTACCTCCGCAGGCTCTTTCACAATGTATTTATTTGAATTGGTCAGAGTAATAACGGTATCCGGAGTTTGTTCAAGAGTCTCAATCAAGTCGGGATTGATTGCAAATTCTTTGCCGTTTAGTCTTGTAACTATAATCATCGGACAATACCCTGCCTTTCAATAACGATGGGCTACCATGCGGGTTTATTTTATCCGTTTTATCTATTTTGAGACAGATCTTTGGGCTATCTCATCGAGTTGTTTTTGCTCCGTTCTTAATTCCTCTATGTAAAAAAGTCTCTGTTGCTTAGCTTTGAGCCTTTGGTATTTTTCAACTTTAATTCGGCATTCCAGCAGTTCTTTCCTGTATTTTTCAACAATTTTTTGCTGTTCTTCCACTTTTTTGTTCAGTTCCATAAGTTCCTTTTTCTGTTGTTCAACATATTTCTGCCACAGCCCCAAAGTCGAAGGATCTTCAACACAGGCGGCCTTCTGTCCCTGCCAGGCTCTTTCCAGAAGAAGGGCCTGTCTGGAACGCTTATCATGCAATTCGAACAAAACCCTGGTTTGTTGGGCGAGTAAACTTCGGGCCACATCCAATTCCTGTTCTGCCAAACGCAGAACAGTCTCCAGACGAAACTTAAAGGCCATATTATTCATCCTCTTGATAAATGTTTGCCATCATCCGAACCATTTCTTCGTATTCAAATTTTTCCTCAACTTTCTGACAAAGGAACTCATTTATTTTGTCAATATATTTAAGGGCTTCATCGATTTTTGGATTGCTGCCTTTAACATAAGCTCCTATATCTATTAAATCTTTGGCGTCCTGGTAAACAGCCAGATGTTCTCGGATTCGGCTTGCCAAAGCCTGAACTTCCGGCTCCGCTATGTCATTCATCAGCCGGCTGACTGATCGCAGAACATCTATGGCCGGATAATGGTTTCGGGCAGCCAAATCCCTGCTAAGTACTATGTGCCCGTCCAGGATTCCTCTGACCGCATCGGCAATCGGTTCATTGTGGTCATCTCCGTCAACCAAAACGGAATAGATTCCGGTAATGCTTCCTTTTTCCGACATTCCGACCCGTTCTAAAAGTTTCGGCAACATAGCGAAAACCGAAGGCGGATAACCTCTGGTTGCCGGTGGCTCGCCGGCCGTCAAACCCACTTCCCGCTGAGCCATGGCAAAACGGGTTATAGAATCCATCATCAAAAGAACGTTTTTGCCGTTGTCTCTAAAATATTCGGCTATCGCGGTAGCTGTTGAAGCAGCTTTTAACCGTATCAATGCCGGCTTGTCCGAAGTGGCCACCACAATTACTGAGCGCGCCAGCCCTTCCGCACCCAGATCTTTCTCCATAAAATCCCGCAGTTCCCGTCCTCTTTCTCCGACCAAGGCTATCACGTTCACGTCCGCATCGGTATTGCGGGCCATCATACCAAGCAAGGTGCTCTTACCCACACCTGAACCGGCAAAAATTCCTATTCTCTGGCCGCGGCCCAAGGTTAAAAGCCCATCAACGGCTCTCACTCCCACATTGATTCTCTTTGTGATACGCGGCCTGAAAAAGGCGCTCGGCGGAGTGTTTTGCAATGGGTAATAGGTAGTAGGCTCCAACGGTTTGCCGTCAATGGGCCGTCCAAGGCCATCCAAAATTCTGCCGAGTAAAGCAGGCCCCACTCCGACCATCAGTTTTTCATCCTGGGGCAAAACCTTATCACCCGGACTGATACCTTCAATTTCACCAAGAGGCATCAATAGCGTCTTGGCTCCTCTAAATCCTACTACCTCCGCCGGCAGGATCTGTCCGTCGGACGAATAAATATGACAGTATCGACCCACATTGACTCGCGGACCGTCCGCTTCGATCAGCAATCCGGTAATTGAAGATACCAGGCCATAAGTCGCTACCGGACGGCAGTCATCGACTTTCTGAATTAGCTTCTGCCAGTTCGCCATGCTTCAGCTCCTCTAACAGGTATCGTTCCAGGCGTTCCAACTGCGTATCAATCCGGGCATCAAATATCCCTTCCGAACACTCCAGCAAAACATCGCCGCATTTTAATGTTTCGTCCGCAACCACGGGATAAGGCAATTTGTCCTGTTCAGGAAGCTCCGAGTACCACTGCAGATCCTTGTTCGACAGATGCAAAACCACAGTATCCTTTTCCAGAGGCATCTGAACTATGTTGCGAAGAACATGCAACAATATTTGGGGATCATGCTGCAATGAACAGTTCAGTACTTTTTCGGCAATTCTTATTGAAAGTTTAACAAGTTGTTCGTCTACTTTCTCATACTCCTGTTGTAAAACTTTTCGAGCCATTTCCAAATAGGCTTTGGCTCTGGCCATAATCTCCTCAGCTTTGCTTTGGGCTTCTTGCAATCCTTTTTGATACCCTTCAGCTTTGGCTAACGGCATTACTTCAGCCCGTACCGTTTCAGCCACTTTTTCTTTCAGGGCTTCACTTTCTGCCTGAGCGTTTTGCAAGATTATCTCAGCTTGCTTTTTAGCTTTAGCAATAATTTCAGCGGCTTCTTTTTCCGCTTCGGCAATCAGATCATAAGGGTCTTGTTGTTTTACAGGTACATCCTGTTCACTGAAAGGCAACGAAACAACAGAAAACTCTACAGGGGCCGCTTGGCTCCTATATTTCTTTTCCGGTTTGGGGTTTTCCAACAAGCATGGGGAAAGGATCTCAACCGTATTACTTTTCAATATCGCTGTTCTAGTAAATGATCTCATCGGCACCACCCCTCGATACAACTATCACACCCGCTTCTTCCAGTTTGCGGATCACTTTGACAATCTTCTGTTGAGCTTCTTCGACTTCTCTCAGGCGGACCGGACCCATAAATTGCATATCTTCTTTCAGCATAGTTGCAGCCCTGCTGGACATATTGCTAAGGATTTTGTTCATTACCTCTTCACTGCTGCCCTTCAAGGCCAAGGCCAAATCCTTAGTTTCAACTTCCCGCAGAACAAGCTGCACACCGCGGTCATCCAGAAGAACAATATCTTCAAATACGAACATTTGCCGTTTGATTTGTTCAGCCAGATCGGGATCGTCCATTTCCAGAACGTCCATCACTGTTTTCAAGGTTCCCGGATCCGTTCTGTTCAGCATATCCACGACGGTCTGAATCCCGCCGGATGTAGTGTAATCCGTCGGAGCCAGATTGGATATCTTGCTCTCAAGAACCTTTTCTATTTCCTTCAGTACTTCAGGACTGGTTCTGCCCATTAAAGCAATTCGTTTAGTCACATCGGCCTGAATTTCCTGCGGTAAACTCGAGAGCAAAGTAGCGGCTTTATCCGGAGGCAGATGGGTCATAATAAGTGCAATGGTCTGAGGATGCTCTCCTTGAATAAAAGAATATAATTGCTTCGGATCGGAACGACGAACCAAATCAAAGGGCCGCATTTTTAAAGACGCAGACAATCTGCTGATTATTTCGAACGCCCTTTGTTCTCCCAAGGCCCTTTCCAAGACTTCCCGAGCGTATTCAATACCGCCTTGGGCAATATAATTGCTGGCAAGACACATTTTATGAAATTCATCAATTACTATATCTCTTTGTTCCTCTGACACTTTGCGGAGATTGGCCATTTCCAGAGTCAATTGTTCAATCTCGGGTTCGGTAAGATATTTAATAATCTCCGCCGATCTCTCCGGGCCCAAAGTTATAAGCAAAATAGCCGCTTTTTGCAATCCTGTAAAATGAGTACTAGTAGCCATTTCTTATTGCTCCTCTGCCAACCAAGCCCTGACCAGTCTGGCAACTTCATCAGGATTTTCTCGCGAATATTTTTCCACTTCTTGCCTGGTCTTTTCTCTTTCGATTTCTTCAGAAGTTTTTACTTTACGGCGGGCTAGTTTCAATTCGGCCTCGCGTTCGGCTTCCATTTGGGCAGCCAAAAGTTTTTCGGCTTCTTCCAGCGTAACCAGATTTTCTTCTCTCTCAAGGGCCAGCTGCTCAAGTTCCCTTCTCCTCTTAGCCCGCCATCTCAGTGCAACTATCAATAAGATTAACGATATCAGTATGCCTGCAGCTATCTGACCGTACAGCATAAGACGTTCCTGGCGGGCCAATTCTTCCAGCGCTGCCTGTTGTTCCAGGATAAAACTCTTATTAAAAGGCAGGCGCGCCACCTGGATTAAATCCCCTCTTTCCAGGTCAATTCCGGTTGCTGTGGCCACTATCGCTTCAATGTTATCCAATTGCTGTTCGGTTACGCTGTCCGCATCAGCCATAACAGAAATAGTGAGCCTTTCAATCTGACCCGGGCTTACTACGGTTTCTTCTTGAATCACACTTGGCTGGTAATTTTCGGTGACACTGGTTCTTTCCGAAGAAGAGTTTGTCGCCCCTACAACAACAGGGTAGGCCGGACTTTCATAAACATTGTTATCAATACCCGGAACTCCTCCCGGAGTGGATTCGTTGGTAGTGGTCTCCGAGGTTTCCTGCCGGCTGACCAGCGCTCCGTTTTCGCTAACCTGACTGGTTATTGTTTTTTGGTCAAAGTTTATTTTGGCATTGGCTCTAACTACAGTGGTGCCGGGGCCGAATACTTTGTCCAACATGCTCTGGACCGATTTCTGGATATTTTCCTCCACGGCCTGCTGAACTTGAATTTGTTTAGCCGTTAATTTATGCGGTGTATTATCGGCGCTCAAAAAGTCCGACAGGACGTTGCCGTTGGTGTCCACTATGGTGACATTCTCTGTCTTAAGCCCCTCAACCGAATAAGCTAAAAGATTGGCTATAGCGCGCACTTGATCGTCATTCAGAGTGGTACCGTAAGCAGTTTTGAGCGTAACCGCAGCCGTTGCCTCTTTTTTGTCTTCCAAAAATAAAGACTCTTCGGGCATTACAATATGAACTCTGGCATACTCTACTCCGTCCAAAGTTTTAATGGTTTTCTCCAGTTCGTTTTGCAATCCCAAAATAAACCTCAATTTGCGATCGGCATCCGTTTCGCCAAGTCTTATTTGATCCAGGTTCTCAAAGCTAAAAGTACTTTCCTTCGGCAGACCGGCATTGGCCAGTTGAAGCCGTATTTCAGCCACATCCTTTTGAGGAACAAGGATGGTTGTTCCCCCGTCCTCGAGCTTATACGGATATTTTAATTCTTGTAATTCAGCGGTAATTTGGGCCGCTTCGTTCACGGATAATTTATTGAACAAAGCCACGTACTCAGGCCTGCTGGCCCAGAAAATAAGTGAAAAAAGGGATACGGCAACAATTAGGGGAGCCACAATAATAACTACCTTTTGCGCATTGGTGAGTTTCTTCCAAAATTCATGTAAGGAATTTAGTATATTGCTTATAGAGAAATTCAATTAAAGTCTCCCCCCTTCTTCAAATTAGATTTGCATACGCATAATTTCATGGTAAGCTTCCAAAACCTTATTGCGAACGGTTACGGCCAACCCCAAGGCCAAACCGGCCTTTTCCATCGCTATAATCGGAGTATGAAAATCAGTGGCTTGACCGGTTACCAGATCGACAGTGGCTTGAGCCGCTTCAGCTTGAGTTTTATCCAGTTCATTCAACGCTTGTTTCAAGAAAGCGGAAAAGCTTTGCTCCTGCTTTGAATTAACCGACTCTAAACCTGTTTTTTGGGTTTCTATAGGCGTGATAGGTTTAAGCGGAGTAATCGGATTAATCGAACTCATTCAGCTCACCCCTTTCCTATTTCCAAAGCTTTGGTGGCCAGTGTTTTGCTGGTATTCAATACCGTAACGTTGGCTTCATAGGATCTGGAAGCTGAGATTAAATCGATCATTTCTTTGACCAAATCCACATTCGGATAACGCACATATCCGACCGGAACACCGGGTTCAGCCACCTTGGCGGCGTCCGGGTTGTCAGGATCATACTCGAGTTTAAACGGAGAGTTGTCCTCAACAACCCCTACAACTTGGACACCTACGCTGTTCAGGTGTTGTTCGGCCCTGTTTAAATAGGACGCAAAACTGTTTCCGGCCGGTCGGGAAGAAAAAACAGCCACCTCGCGCCGATAGGGAATCGGGTTTCCCGCCGGCGTGGTTCGGCCAGTATGGGTTGTATTGATATTGGCGATATTATTGGCGATCAAATCCAGTCTCAATTTCTGGGCGGTCAACGCTGATGCGCTGATATTGATGCCTGTGAAAAGGCCCATAATCTACTACCTCCTCTCCACACACTCGACAATTGCCCTGGCTATATTGGGCAAGGGTTCTATTCTGTCAGCCAAACCCGCTTCCACAATGGATTTTGGCATACCGTAAACAATACATGTTTCCTCAGCTTCGGCAATGGCAAAAGCGCCTTTGGCCTTGAGTTTTTTCATACCGAGTAAGCCGTCGCTGCCCATCCCGGTCATTACCGTCGCCAGGACACCGGCTCCTATCTGCTCGGCTAAAGCCATGAACAGGACATCAACGGAAGGCCTGAAAAAGGTAGCTATCGGACTTTCGTCACTGATCCGGGCAACCAGGGAGCCGCCTTTTTTTACAAGGCCAAATTGTTTCCCGGCAACTCCTACATAAGCAGTCCCCGGTTTGAGGATTTCTCCGTCCTGAACTTCCTTTACATTTATCTGGCTCAGGCCGTTAAGTCTGCCGGCCAAGGATGCCGTAAACCCTACCGGCATATGCTGAACCACCAGGATAGGCACCGGAAAATCCTTAGGCAAGCCAGTAAGCACAGTTTGCAGCGCACTGGGGCCGCCGGTCGATGTCCCAATAGCCACAACTTCGATTTTTTGTTGCGGAACCCTCCGGTTCGAAGAACCGATGAACGGCGTCGATTTAGCGGACTGGGGAAACTTAAAGGGTTCAGTGGCGCTATGTTTTAGCCTCAACGGATCAATTCCCGCGACGCTTTTAATTTTCATCAGCAAATCCTCAGCCAGGGTTTGTAGATTATCCCCCTGCTGACCGGAAGGCTTGGCTACAACTTCCGCCGCCCCTAAATCAAACGCTTTCATGGTGAGCTTGGCGCCTTCAGTTGTCACCGCACTCAAGATAATTACCGGCGTCGGCCGCCAACGCATAATCTCTTCAAGTGCTTGCAAGCCGTTCATCACCGGCATTTCCACATCCATAGTCACAACATCGGGTTTTAAAGCCTGTAGCTTCAATATGCCCTCTTTCCCGTCCCGAGCCGTATCCACGACTTCAATTTCGGGGAAGGAATTGAGTATTTTGGCAAGGGACATTCTGATGAACGGCGAATCATCCACAATCAGCACTCGGATAGGTTTAGGCGATTTGCTCATTCTGTTCGTCTCCGGCCATCAATCGCTCAACGTTCAAAAGAATTAACAATCTTTCTCCGATTTTGCCGACACCTCTGATAAAATGAGAATCCATACCCAAGGCTACCGGCGGAGGCGGTTCTATGGCTTGGCTGTCCAAGCGCAATACTTCAGTCACAGCGTCCACTCTTACGCCAAAAACCTTGCCGTCAAATTGCAACACGACTATCCTGCTAAGCTCCGATTCCTGATCGGTAGTCATCCCAAAACGTTTTCTCAAGTTAACTACTGGAATGATATTGCCGCGTAAATTTATTACACCCTCAACGTAATCCGGCGCTTTCGGTACTCTAGTGATAGGAGGAATATGAATGATCTCCTGAACTTTCATAATATCGACGCCGAATTCTTCCTGGCCCAGTGTAAATGTCACCAATTGCTCTTCAGCCATAAACGAACTCCTTTCCCCAAAAATTTATTTACCTCAAATCCTGACTTTGGAAATATTCCGGATCTTAATTTCTATCTGGCCACTAAAGTATCCTGAATCAGGGTACCAATATCGAGAATTAAAGTCACTTTTCCGTCTCCAAGGATAGTGGCTCCGGCTATACCGTGTTGGTTGCTCAAAAAATCCCCCAGGGATTTAATGACTATTTCTTGCTGTCCTTGCAGTTCGTCCACGATAAGCCCTACGGTTCTTTCACCTAAACCTACGACAACAACATAAACTTCCTCCCTGGGTTCGTCGTCTTCAGGAATATCAAATCTTTCCCTTAGCGAAATAAGGGGTAAGGTATTTCCTCTTACTTGAACCATAGGCAACCTACCGACGGTTCTGATGTCCTTTTTCTTGATAAGCAGGGTTTCAACCACCGAAGACAGCGGTATGGCATATACTTCGTCCCGAACTTCCACCAGCAAAGCCTGAATGATGGCCAGGGTCAAAGGTAGCCTTATGATAAAGGAGGTTCCTTCGCCCCGCCTGGTTTTAATATCTATAGTCCCTCCAAGATCGTTCAGGGTTTTGCGCACAACGTCCATGCCTACCCCGCGGCCGGATACTTCAGTTACTTGATCCGCAGTACTGAATCCGGGCAGGAAAATCAGATTAGCTATGTCTCTCTCGGACATCTCTTCTCTTACGCTGCTTATCAGTCCTTTGGCCAAAGCCTTATTGTATATCTTATCCAGATCAAGTCCGGCACCGTCGTCCGAAATGACAATCGATATATGATTACCTTCGTGGTAGGCATCAAGGGTTATAGTCCCGACTTCAGGCTTGCCCAGAGCTATCCTGTCCTCGGGAGCCTCAATCCCGTGGTCAACGGAATTGCGAATGATATGTGTCAACGGGTCACCGATTAATTCGATCACTGTCTTATCGAGTTCGGTTTCTTCACCGTGTATTACCAAGTCAATCTTTTTACCGGTTTTCCGGCAAAAATCCCTAACCAGCCGCGGATAACGGCTGAAAACCGTTCCGATCGGCACCATGCGCAGTCTCATTACGCTCTCTTGCAAATCGCTCATTAAGCGGCCAAAATAAACATTGGTTTCATTGAGATTATTAACCAACGGATCCGACGGGTACTGAGCTTTAAGGTCTTCCGCGATCTTGACCAGACGGGTCCTGGTAATAACCAACTCGCCGGCTAAATTAATCAGGTTATCCATCCTTGCAGTATCGACTCTAATGGTATGCACCTGATGGCCAGCTGCATTATCCTGAGGCTTGCCGGAATTTTGTTTTGTTTCTTTTACCGTTTCTTTCGCTGTTGCCTTTTCCTGATTCGACGAAGTTTCAGATGCTTCAGTCAGTATGGACGCACTCTTCAGCGAATGCTTCTCGAGCTGCTCCGAAAGGGAATAATGAGTGACCGCAACCTCGGCTATTTCCGAGATCTCCAAAGCATCGTCCCGAACATCCTTAGGTGCTTCCTTCGTCGCCAATAAAACATGGAAATATTCCGTATTAGATGTGTCCAACTCTTCAATTGAGGGCACGATTTTAAAAACTTTGCCCAATTGTTCCAGACGCTGGTTGACTAAGAGCGCTCTAACCGATTTCATCATGGTTTTGGGCGCAAAGTCTACACGGACTTTATAGATGTTGTAATTTTGCAGAAGCGCTTTGTTGACTTCTTCCAGTTCATCCGGTTCCAAATGAAACTCAAATTCCGCTACGGTTTGTTCAGCAGGTTGAGCATCCGCCGGCTTCTCCGACCTCCGGGAAACGCTCTTCTGGGCCACAGCCCCGGTCTCTATCAAAGCCTGCATCTGGCTGAGCAAGCCCTCGTAATCCGTATCAATGTTTTCCCTTTTTTCGACTTGATTCAACATCAACTTGAGTTTGTCCGACGTGGCCAGCAACACATCAATAATCTCATTGGTGACTTGCATTTTGCCCTGGCGCAGCCTGTCCAACAAATCCTCAGCCGTATGGGTAAGCTGCACAATCGGCGTATAGCCCATCGTACCTGAAGACCCTTTTAGGCTGTGTACACAGCGGAATAATTCGTTTATCAGCGCAATATTTTCCCCGTCTCGCTCCAATTGCAATAAACCGCTACTGAGTCTATCTATTTGCTCATAGGAATCCAATAGATAGAACTCTAAAAAGTCTTCCAGGTCCAACCCTGTATTTCTCGTTTCTTCGCCGCTCATCCCAACACCTCGTCACAATTACTACACTTATCTAAACGAAATTCGCCATTTGTTGTTAAAATCCTCCAAATATATGAAAATTTTGATTGGTTTTTAGCAAAACTTATATAAATATAGAAAAAATTCTATATTAAATAGTAGCTTTTTCCTTTGGGTCTGTAAAGTACTAAAGGGTAACAGAATAATAGTCTAAAGGTCCTAGTCCCATAATGAAGCTTCATTTTAAAAATAATATCTAAAAATATAAAAAAAAATTCCCTTTGCGGAAATTTTTCGTTCAAAGAAATAATTTTCATTTTTATTTTTCCTATTTTACTTTGTCGATGAAACGAGCCTCAACAGGACCGGATGACTCGTAAGCGTTCTTTGTTTTTTGCGAATTTTGCAGTCGGTATAATTCCGACTTAATTTCTTTTAATTCTTGGTTCAGGCGCGGGATGATTTTTGCGTCCAGTTCTAAAACTTCAGCCATGTGTTCACGTAAGCGTTCAACCAGATTGCGTAATTCGGAATAAACAGCAGCCGGCAAATGAGGTTCCAGAGCGACAATTTCCCATTGAGTCCCAAGTTCGGAGGTTATTTTAGCTTGCAGGTCTTGAGCCTGCTTCGCCCGTTGTCGTAAGTTTTCGAATACTTGCTCCCGATAAGCTGCAAATTGCTGCAGCTTTTGCTGAAATATATCCTTAGCCTCATTTTCGGTATTTGGCCGATCCGTATCGTCCGTGCCGTTTAGAAAGCTGTAATAAGAACTCATCCTGTGCAGCAGTTCCCGGTAATCCTCCAAATCCTCTTGATAAAGGGCAATCAAATTTTTTATGTATTCCTCAAGCATTATTTTGCTCCCATCCGATTAATTTTGGCTGCTTCGATCCAGACATCCCGGAAGGTGGTAAAAAATTCGATAACCGGCTGCAGCAAAGCCACATCCTTGGTAATATTGGCTTTAACTACCTGCCCATAATAGAAATTATACAAAGCGCGCAGATTCTCCGCTATTTCTCTGCCTTCAGCCATATTGAGAGTAGCGTTTAATTCATTGATAATATCGCAGACTCGGAGCAGGCTGTTATTGGCTTCTTCAAAATCTTTTTCTTCAAGAGCTTTTTCAGCTTGCCGTAAAAATTTAATTGCTCCGGTATAAAGCATAACCAGCAATTTTTCCGGAGAAGCAGTCTCCACCGCTGTCTGTTTGTACGCTGCCTGAGGGTTTCCATAAACCACCTGTTGACCCATTTCTCTGTCGCCCTCCTCTACTCGTTGCTCAAAATTGTACTTGCACTTATTTAAATGTTCTTCTATCTCAGTCATCTTTTATAATGATCACTTTTATTTTTTCTTATTGTTGTTATAGAACGAGTTCAAAGCCTCTATTTGCATCTGCAACCACTGGTTTTGACTGTTAAGAGCCGCCAACTGACTTTCCAGAGCGACAAACCTAAGCCGCACCGTTTCGGTGTAAGTTTCAATTTTCCTCGCAAAATCGGCAATCCTGTCTTTTAAATCCGCTATCTGCTTATCATAGTTTTCCGTAGTTTTAGACAAAGTTCCTCCATACATTACCAGCGGATGCAAGTATTCGTAAAGAATATTGGCCAAACCTTCCGGCGTCCCTCCGTCCGTTCCGCGGTTCGGGTCAACTCCGCCGGCTGACGCTCCAAAAAGATTGGCCACCGCGGCAGCATCTTTGGCCAACGCTTCCCGGAATTTAGCAGTGTCAAAAATCAATGTCGCGCTTTTGCCGAAATTGTCCCCTGAGGTGGTAATGCCCACTTCGGCCAAAATATTAAAAGTGCCTGCAGGTTTGTTCAAATTGCCGCTTATCATACTTCTGAGCCTGCTCTGAATTCCCTGCAGAAGCGGGTCGGCGTACAAGTCGCCTTTGGTGCCTAATTCTTTATTATAGCTTAGCATGTTTTCGATAAAACTCATCACCGAGTTGTACTGATCCACAAAGGCTTTGACCGCCGCTTCCGCTTGAGAATAATCGGCAGTCACTTTAACTACGACAACGGCATCCGTTTCTTTATTTATTGTCAACGTAAGACCCGGCACAGCGCCGATAATTTCATTGCTCGAGCTGGTGATTTCCGTAATTCCGTTAATTTCAATTTTGGCGTCCTGAGCCGCCTGGCTGATGTTCAGAGTTCCGTCTTCGCGCAGGATCCCTAAATCATGTAAAATTGTTCCTCCATCTACCTCCGCAAACACGGCTGCATTCTGAACGCCCGTTTCGGCCGACAACAAAGCCAATTTATAACCGCCTTCGACTTTCACGGCAGAAGCCGTTACCCCAACTTTGGAATTATTGATGGCGTCGACTATGTCCTGAAGGCTTGCTCCGGCCTGAATTTCAATGACAGCCTCTTTATCCCCTACCGTAACCTTGAAACTTCCGCCGCTGACCGCAGTGGCCTCCGTAACAGACTCCACGGCGATGGTTTTACTGACCGCGGTCTGAGCAACCGCCATTTGGATTATTTTAATATTATAGGTACCTTGAATTGCCCTCGCCGTGCTGGTCACTGTCAGAACGGAGCTATCGCTTGACGTGGCTTTGGTGCCGGCCCAAACGGAACTGTCACGCAATTTGGTTAAAGTATTTTCCAAGGAGGATAGTCTGGTATTAACATCTCGCCAGGCATCCTTTTTGATTTGCAGATTGCTCTGCTGTTGCTGCATTTTTACCAATGGCCGGCTGTAATTGCTGACCATGGCGTCAATAATCCCGCTGAAATCGTATCCGGACAAACCGGGCAAAGCTAAATTGGTTCCGACTGACATGTTTTTTACCTCCTCCTTGGATTTAGGAATTAGAATCAAATTTTCATCTAAAATCTAAACTTTTTTATCTACCAACAAACCGACAAACTCCTGGAGTGAACTGATTATATCGAGTATTTTCTCCGGCGGAATCTCGCTTAAAACTTCGCCTGTCTTATCATCGATTATTTTAACCATGATGCGGTTTAACTTCTCGTGCACTTCAAATTTCATGCTTTTTTCAAAAAGACTCATCAGGCGATTCAGCTTCTCAGCCACTCGTTCGACTTCTTCCCGCGGCACCTCTTCGCGGGCTGCTGCCACATTGTCCTTTTTCTCTACGATTTTCCGCGGAAACTCCTCGATTCCTCTTTTCTCTATCTTTTGGCCAGGAAAGGTATCGGAAGGCATTAAAGGAGCCTGATTAGGCGGCATAACCGGGTTAACCATCGAAAATCCTCTCCTTATTAAAAAATAAGCGTTTGGCTCTTTCCTCACAAAATACAAGCGAGGAAAGAAAATGAGGATAGATAAATTATAAAAGCCGACCGGCAAAGCCGGCCGGCCTTAGACTTCACCCAAAGCTACCGGCA
>ENA-UPSB01001728-UPSB01001728.1-bioreactor-metagenome-genome-assembly--contig:-NODE-1728-length-23969-cov-29.067199_pt1 | contig 23969 bp, 22 predicted proteins | sample MGYA00238182_ERZ773286 | MGnify/ENA primary metagenome ERZ773286 (study PRJEB29026, sample SAMN07631240) | bioreactor metagenome | isolation source: Switchgrass digestor | place: USA: Dartmouth... | reverse complement strand
GGTGAATTCTTTCATTATCATCACTCATGAATTTCTTTGATGGATTCTAAAATACTTCAGTAAATCTGTGGTTCCTTTTAGTCTTGAAGTTTGAGTTGAGGATCCGGCCATCCAGGCTGAAAATCAGGACATCGGTATCAAAGGAGAACCTCTCATTGAACCTCTCCCTTATGGCATCTGCTATGCTGTTGAAGACCCTACCTGTCAACCCTTCACCCTCGAGTTCAGATATCATCTCCTCCACGGTCCCATCGTTGAATATTCTGGTCACCGTATCTCTGGAGGCACCCATGAGGGCTGCATGGGCAGCCATTATCTCGCGGCGGGCATCTGCATCTGAACTCCGGGTCTGGAATATCCCGGCAGACAGCTTGATCAGTTTACCTGCATGGCCCATGAGTATTATCCGCTCAACCCCCCTGCCATCGGCCTCCTCCAGCATGTAGCCTGGGAAGTTGGCCATCTGGATTATCCTCTCATCCTCGATGGATTCAAAGTACTCCCGGGCGAATCTCTCCCCTATGTTACCCGGTACAAATACGAGTTCCCTGAAACCCCTGGCAGTGGCGATATCGATCTGACAGGCAAGGGATTCCCGGTATGCCTCGGTGGACATGGGCCTGGCTATGCCTGTTGTCCCAAGGATGGAGATACCTCCGATGATCCCGAGACGGGGGTTCATGGTCCTGGAGGCTATCCTCTCCCCCCCGGGCACAGACACTGTGACCACAGCGCCCTCATCATCCCTGAGGTGTTCCCTGAGGTTCTCCTCTATCATCCTCCTGGGGACAGGGTTTATGGCTGCTTCTCCGGGGGGGACCTGGAGACCGGGCTTTGTGACGATTCCAACACCCTCACCACCCCTTATCATGATTTCAGGTGTCCCTGTGATCTGAACAGTGGAAATGATCTCAAGATTCACGGTGACATCAGGGTCAGGGTAGGGTCTCTTGATGACACAGGCCCTGGCGGTGTCACCTGAGATGCGCTCAACATATTCAACGTCAACCTCCAGGATCCCGGATGGGGTCCTGACCCTGACCTTACTGGCTTCACAGCCCTTCAGACACAGGAGTGAGGCGAGGGCTGCTGCGGTGGCAGCTGTTCCAGTTGTAATCCCGAATACCCTCTCATCATTCATCAGAAAAATCCTTAAAAATTAATTGAAAAAGAAGTTATTCCATCTCATCATTTATGGCTTCAAAGAGTTCTTCCCTGCTTGGGGCCCCAACGAACCTGACAACACCGTTGATTGCTATGGCAGGGACAGCCATCAGCCCATACTCTATGGCCTTTTCCCGGTCAACCATTATGTCGATCTTTTCGACATCAATTTTGTCTCCGAATTCCTTTTTGGCCTCATCAACGACCTCGATTGCCATTGGACAGTAAGGGCAGGTTGGGGATGTGAAAACCTCTATATTAACAACCATTTCTTAACCTCCGTGAGAGTAATATAATTATCTTCTTCCCCTTTTTAGATAAATACTTATCCTTTTCCACCTTCATCAATGGAGCTGCAGCTCTTCCGTTGTGTTCCCTGAGGCAAATCCCAGCCTTGAGAACATGCTGGAGAGGACCCTTAGGAAGCCAGAAGGAGGCTCGAGGGTTATCGTGTTATAGTTCTTCACACCTGCGAGCTTCGCAGCCACCTCAACTGCATAGTCCTTCCCTCCAGTGAAATCCACCAGCCGGTTGCGTACAGCCTGTCTGCCTGTGAATATCCGGCCCTCTGCCAGGCTCTTCACGTAGGAGACGCTAAGGTTTCTGTTGGCAGCCACGGTCTTTATGAAGTAGTCGTACTCCTCATTGACCATTGACTGCAGCATCTGTCTCTCCTCATCGGTTATCATGCGGTAATCGGCACCCATGTCCTTGTACTCACCGGCCTTTATGGCGTACTTGTTTATCCCCATCTGCCTGTACATCTGGGAGAGATCCGTAAGGTCGAGTATGACACCTATGCTTCCAACCCATGCTGAGGGACTCGCAACTATCCTGTCAGAGGCTGATGCTGCAAGGTATGCCCCCGAGGTCCCTGAATCACTTATCCAGCTCACCACTGGTTTTTCTGATTTATTTATGGCATCCATGAGTTCCTCACTTGCAACAGGTGTCCCTCCCGGGCTGTTTATGTCGAGGACAATGGCCTTAACTGAGGGATCGCTGTTGGCTTCAGCGATGAGCTCCTTTATGTCATCAGGGTCCACTCCATCAGAGAACCCTGCCGTGTCATAGGCTATGGCTCCGTGGACAGGTATTATTGCTATCGTACCCTCGCCGCCCTCCAGCAGACCGGCTAATGAAAGCACCAATCCCGCGATCGAGAGAACCGCGACGAGACCGACGACTATCTTGCTGTTTCTATCCATGGTATCAGACCTTTTTACCTCCAGTCATGTTTTCAGGAGTTTTTGTTATATCAGACATCCATGTACCATCCTAAATTTTTAAGCATTTTTATTAATAGAATGTCCACCACTATATAAATATTGCACTTAGATACTATTTAATTGATGAATACACTTTGCAGTGTTTGAGAGCTTGAGGTGCTCTCTGGAGTGCTTTGCAGCTTAATAATCTATTCAGTGAACGATCATAGAATCCTGGAGTGATGGTTGTGAAGAAAACTGTAAGGTCCCCTGGATCCGCAACCGTGATTAATGCGATTGCGACTGGCAGGGGCTCAGCATTCGGCATAGGACTGAGGGTGGAGGCAGAGGCAGAGCTGATTGACTCAGGGGTGGAGTGCATCTCCCGTGAGGGTGCTGACACATCTCTCATGGAGCTCTGCACCCGGATGGTGATTGAGCATTATGGAGTGGATGCCGGTGTGAGGGTGGTAACATCATCGGACCTTCCTGTTGCCAGCGGACTCTCAAGCAGCAGCGCGGCATCCAACGCCACCGTGATGGCAGTTTCATCCCTTTTATCAGACGAATTTGGCCTCCAACCCATGGAGGATTTTGAGATGCTCAACATGGCAGTTGACGCTTCCCTGCAGGCGGGTGTGAGTGTTACCGGGGCCTATGATGATGCAAGTGCATCATTCTATGGCGGCTTAACCGTGACAGATAACATGGAGAGGCGCATAATCCTCAGGGAGCCGATGGAAAATCAAAAGGTATTAATATATATGCCGGACAGAAAATCACTGACTGCACAATCAGATGTCCCGCGGATGAAACTGCTGGCCCCCTGGGTTGATATGGCCTTCAGGGAGGTCCTTGATGGAAGGGTCCACAGTGCCCTGACACTCAACGGGATACTCTATTGTGCATCCCTGGGATTCGATCCGGGAATAGCCCTTGACGCCCTTGAGGCGGGTGCCCTTGCAGCGGGTCTCTCAGGAACCGGGCCATCCTTTGTGGCCCTAACACATGAGGACTCTGAAGCTGATATCATCGATGCCTGGGAGAACCTTGAGGGAGATGTGCTTGTAACATCAGTGGACAACGAGGGTACACGTGTCCTTGAATAACTCCAGTGACCCTTGAATGGAAGAAAGGGGAATGTAATTTATGGATGAGTACAGAGCACGGGAGGTCCTCAGAAGATCCAGGCAGAAGATAGATGGAATAGACAGGGACATACTTGACCTCATAACCTCAAGGATAGCCCTTGCACGGGAGATAGCAGAGGCCAAGGAGGTCCTTGGAATGGAGATCCTGGATCCTGAAAGGGAACTCCAGATTATAGAGAGGACCCGGAAAATCGCCAGGGAAAATGGTATCGATGAGAATAAACTTACAGAACTGATGAAGATTCTGATGGATCTCAGTAAAACTGAACAGAAAGAAATGTTAAGGAGGCAATGAAATGGGAAACATAAGGACATCCTTTGTAAAAAGAATAGCTAAAGAACTGATAGAAACTCATCCAGGAAAATTTACAGACGACTTTGACAAGAACAAGAAACTTGTGGAGGAGTTCTCAACAGTAAGCACCAAACACCTCAGAAACAAGATAGCAGGTTACATCACAAGGATCATCAGCCAGCAGAAATAAAACCATAATCTATTCATTTTTTTCCAACATTTAAAAGGTTGTGAAGGTTAATGGAGTTAATAGTTGCTAAATTTGGCGGTACATCAATAGGAAATGGTAGGCGAATTAAGAAGGCGGCCCGTTCAGTTGTGAAGGAGTACATGAAGGGAAAGAAGGTCGTTGTCGTTGTATCTGCCATAAACAAGACAACCGATGAACTCCTCCAGATAGTGGACGAGGCAATGGAAGACGCTGTCACAGAGAAGCAGCTGGCTGAAATAGTATCCATGGGTGAAATGACCAGTGTCAGGATATTCTCATCCGCGATAGAGGCACTCGGAGTTAAATCAGAATATATAGACCCATTCATGGATGAATGGCCAATAATAACCGACAGCAACCTTTTAAATGCTAAGGTGGATTTTGAGGCAACTGAGGAGAAATCAAGGGAACTGCTTAAACTCCTTGATCAGGGAATAATACCTGTGGTTTGCGGCTTCCTTGGAAGGGACCCCAACGGCTACATAACCACCCTGGGGAGGGGTGGAAGTGACATAACAGCATTCCTCCTTGGTCACTGCCTGAAGGCAGATGAGGTTATAATCGTAACAGACGTTGGAGGTGTCATGTCCACGGACCCCAACAAACTTCAGGGTGCCAAGAAACTTGATAAAATATCCGTTGAGGAGATGAGGGACCTTGCAACCCATGGGGCCCAGGTACTCCACCCCCACGCCCTAAAATACAAGGACCCTGATATAAAGGCAAAGATAATAGGATTTGAGCACGGGGACCTATCTGCACCAGGAACCGAGATAATCGGACCATCAAAGAATAAGATGGTTAAGACAACAACCCTCAACCCGGATCCAATATCCGTGGTTGCTGTTGTGGGTGAAAAGATACTGAACAAGCCAGGTATACTGGCCCGGTTAACATCAAGGCTTGCAGAGAACTCCATAAATATCATAGGAATTTCAACCGGCCAGAACTCGGTCACAATCTTCGTGGATAAGAAGGACGCCGATGAGGCCCACAGGCTCCTCCACGATGTGGTCATTGCAGACGATGACCTCAGTTCACTCTCCCTTGGGAGGGACATCGCAATGATAACAATATCCAGCCCGGATTTCATAGATACACCCGGCATAATATCTGAAATCACCAAGCCCCTGAGGGATAATGACCTTAACATAGTTGAAATTTCATCCTCACAGACATCTGTGGTTATCTTTGTTGACTGGAATGATGGTAAAAAGGCGTATGAACTTGTAAGGGGTGTTCTTGAATGAAGATTGAAGGCACAGTAGTGGCCATGGTGACTCCATTCACAGAGGACGATGTGGTGGATGAGGCCGGGCTGCGGGAGAACATAAACTACCTTATAGAGAACGGGGTTGATGGCCTGCTGGTTGCCGGAACAACCGGTGAATCAGCGACAATAACCCACGAAGAGCAGAGGAGAATGATCGATATACTGGTGGATGAGGTCAACGGTCGCGTCAGGACAGTTGCAGGGGCAGGTAGCAATTCATCCAGGGAGGCCATGGGACTTGTGGAGTACGCAGAGGACGCCGGTGCAGACGCGGCCCTCGTCATAACCCCCTACTACAACAAGCCCCAGCCCCATGGACTCATTGAACACTACACCATGCTGGAGGAAGCCGCTGACATACCACTCATAATATACAATGTCCCCTCAAGGACAGGCACAGATATAGACGTTGACACGGTCGCCGAACTAGCAAAGCTCGACGGGATAATTGGGATAAAGGAGGCCAGCCCCGACCTGGACAAGGTATCCATGCTCAGGTCAAGGCTCATGGACCTGGGCCTTGATGACTTCACAGTCCTCTCAGGTAACGATAACCTGACTCTCCCCATGATCTCCATGGGTGCCGAGGGTGTGATATCGGTGGTTGCAAATGTCGACCCGGCTCGTATGAGCCGACTTGTTAACGAGGCCCTCTCAGGGGACTTCGAGTCTGCAATGAAAACACACTATGAACTCTACAGTCTCATGAAGGTCCTTTTCATTGAGAGCAACCCCGTACCTGTCAAGGAGGCCCTTAACATGATGGGCAGGCCCGCGGGTCATGTGAGGATGCCCCTGGCACCCCTGCAGGATGCAAACCGTGAGAGGCTCATGATGGTCCTGGAGGAACTGGCACTGATCTAGGGGGTGTGATGCTTGATAAGGGTTGCAGTTACAGGCGCATGCGGGCGCATGGGATCAGGGATAATAAGGAGGGTCCTTGAAGAGGAGGACATGGAACTGGTGGCAGCAATTGAGGCTCCCGGCACACCCCTCAGGGGCAGGGACATAGGAGAGTTCACAGGAAGAGGCAGTGTTGGAGTTGAGGTAACTGATGCATCAAATCTTGCAGATACCCTTGCAGAGACAGAACCCGACGTCCTTGTTGACTTCACAGTCGCATCTGCAGCAGTCGAAACAATAAAGACTTCAACCGAGGCCGGTGTTAACCTTGTGGTTGGCACAACAGGTTTTTCAGAGGAGGAGATGCAGACAGTAAGGGACTGCATAGAAAGGTCAGGTGTGAGGGCCGTAATCGCACCGAACATGGCAGTGGGGGTCAACGTGTTCTTCAAGGTCCTCAGGGATCTTGCACCGATCCTCTCTGACTATGACGTTGAGATCATTGAGGCACACCACAGACACAAGAAGGACGCACCATCAGGTACAGCTGTACGTGCACTGGAGGTCATCTCAGAGGCCACAGGCAGAAGGGCCAGTGAGGTCGCAGTCCATGGCCGATCCGGACTCACAGGCGAGAGGAGCAGGGATGAGATAGGTGTCCATGCAGTTAGGGGTGGTGACATCGTCGGGGACCACATTGTCCTATTTGCAGGTGACGGTGAGCGCCTTGAGATAGTTCACAGGGCTCACAGCAGGGATGCCTTCATAGGTGGAGTCATAAGGGCTATAAGATTCATTGAGGATGCAGAACCCGGAAGGATAATGGATATGGGGGATGTTCTGGGAATAAACTGATAAGGTGATATTATGGTTAATGTGGGTGTTCTGGGAGCAACAGGAATGGTTGGACAGCGGTTCATTCAGATGCTTGATAAACATCCTGAATTTGAGCTTACAACCCTGGCGGCTTCTTCACGATCCGCCGGGAAACCCTACGGGGAGGTGGCAAACTGGTACCTTGACTGTGAGATGCCAGAATCTGTGAGGGACATGGAGGTCGTTGAAACGGATCCCTCAGCTGTTGGGGACGTTGATATACTCTTCTCAGCCCTCCCTGCAGACGTGGCGAGGAAGGTTGAACCAAAATTTGCAGAGAAATACATAGTGGCATCAAATGCCAGTGCAATGAGGATGGAACCGGATGTCCCCCTCGTGATACCTGAGGTCAACCCTGAGTTCCTTGACCTCATAGAGGTGCAGCAGAGGAGGAGGGGGTGGGACGGGTTCATTGTCACCAACCCCAACTGCTCAACAATAGCCCTGACCCTCACACTCAAGCCCATCTACGACGCCTACACAATAAAAAGGGTCTATGTATCAACCATGCAGGCGGTTTCCGGTGCCGGTTACAATGGAGTCCCCTCAATGGCCATACTTGATAACCTGGTGCCCTTCATCGGCGGTGAGGAGGAAAAGATTGAAACAGAGACCCTCCACCTGCTGGGAGAACTCGATGAAGGCGTTGTGAAACCAGCCAGCTTTGGCGTGAGTGCATCATGTCACCGCGTACCCGTCGTTGACGGTCATACCGAGGCGGTCTTCATTGAACTGGATGATGAATTTGATATTGATGATGTCAGGGAGGCAATGGATAAATTCAGGGGACTCCCACAGAAGCTGGGTCTCCACTCCGCCCCTGAAAAACCTGTGGTGGTGAGGGATGAGGAAAACAGACCCCAGCCAAGGATGGACAGGGACATGGACGGTGGAATGGCTGTTACCGTCGGAAGGCTCAGAGAGGACGCTGCATTCAAAAACAGTTTAAGGTACGTCCTTGTGGGTCATAACACCGTGAGGGGTGCGGCGGGGGCATCGATTCTGAATGCAGAACTCATAAATGAGATACTCTAGGATACCATGCACCCCACCCTTCTGGGCCCTGATCTATCTGTCCTATATTTTTTTAATTCGGTCCTGGCATCACCATTTCTTGACTTTTTAATGCCACTTTTAACCTTCGGCGGGACCCAGGCCTTCTGGGTGATACTCTGCCTCCTCCTCTACCTCCTTGGTGGTGAGGATGAGAGGGAGGCTGCATTCATGGCCCTCACGGCACTTGTCCTGGGATTCTTCCTGAGCGAAGCCCTTAAGATGGTTATCGCAAGACCACGACCCTATGAGGTGATTGGGTGGGTGAGGCACGCCACAGTTGCCGGGGGCTATTCTATGCCATCGGGCCATGCTGTGGCCGCATTTGCCGGCTTCATCTCCCTCTACTTCAGGTTAGGGAGACCATGGTTTTTCATCATCCTCGCATCACTTGTGGGGATCTCAAGGATCTACCTTGGTCTCCATTACCCAAGTGACGTCCTCGCAGGGGCCGTTCTCGGAGTTTTATGTGCATTCACCGCCCTGAAGATAGATGAGAGGGTTAAATGTTTTGGTCTCTGCCGTTTTGACAGGCTGCAGCAAAATTAGGCGCATTTTAAAAACCAGACAAACTTCTTCTGTTTCAGTGTTCTGTTCTGATGGAATCGTCATCCTTTTCAGGGCCCCTCGGGTGTCATGGGAATCAGATGCTTATCGGCAGGGACTCATCTATGCTTTGGGAGGTTTTCCTTGTTAATGCAGCTGCAGTGATCCGCGGGCTTCATTTGGGAAGGTTTTTAAGTTTTAATGTGATATCTATTAAATGGAAAGGGATACCATGAGGTTCATGAGGGATTCAGAAAAGGAACAGCTCAAGCTTCTTGTAAAGGCGTGCATGCTGGAGATAAGCAAGCTCAAGATGGATCTCCGGAAATGCCGTGAGAATTCAGATAACTGTGAGAGGGTTAAGGAACTTGAGGATGCACTTAAAATCAGGGATAGGCGTATAGATGAACTTGAAAGAATCATGGCTGAAAAGGACAGGGTGATACAGGAACTCAAGGGCATCATAGCAGATAAGGAATCCCGGATAACTGACCTCAAAAGGTACAGGGAATACTTCCAGGCCCTTACACAGAAACCTGAAAAGGATTTAACATCCTTCCAGTCACAGATCTACCGTCTGCTGCCCGATGAGAGGGCCACCACAGAGGAGATGCTTGACTTCATAAATGAGATAGGGTTTAAGGACCTGAAACTTGAGAACATGGTCCAGATACTCAGGAACCTTGAGAGGAAGGGCTACTTCAGGTCGGTGAGTGAGGGCAGGAGAACCCTCTGGGAGAAGGTTAAGAGGTGAGTTTTACCGCTGGAATGAGCTTCTATCTTTACTTGACCCACTTCCAGAGCCTGTAACTGCAAATACCCTTGCAGGGGATGCTTCAGCCCTCACAGAGAGCGGAACAACGAATAATCTGAATTTAGGCGGTAGCAGGTCAGTGTTTGTTATGTTCTCCACAATCCATATCCCATTTTTGAGGAGGAGTTTGTGGATATCAGTTTCTCCGGGCCTGTCCACACTGGGGCCATCGACGCAGACCCCCAGAACTTCATGTTCCACCAGTTCCTCTGCAAGACGTCTCTTTATACCCGGGTAGTCCCTGAAGTACCCCTCTGAGCCCCACCTTGAGCTCCAGCCAGTTCTGATGACGGCTATATCACCCCCATTTAAAATCTCTCCCCCGGATACAAGGAAACCCTCACCTGTGAGTTCCTCCAGTCCTATTCCATCAACGGTGAGGGCACTGCAGTGTGCATGGAGGGGGGCGTCTATATGGGTCCCTGTGTGCATACCCAGGGACAGTGAGGATGTAATGTAATCAGCATCTGAACTTTCAATTCTCAGTTTAACGGGTGGATCACCAGGGAAAACAGGCATGGAGTCCTCTATTTTATGGGTCAGGTCGATTATTTTCATAATGTGATTGTTTCATCTGTGAAAATATTAACTGTTTTCTAACTGCAGGGACGAAGGATCCTTTAAAGCCTGTATTCACGGAGTACCTCGCTGACCCTTGAGACAGTTGTGTTCCAGTTACTTACATGTCCCAGTCTGTTGAGGGAGTGGGTTGTGTCTGCAGTAACCCATCCACGACCCCTTATCCATACCTGGGCCCATACATGGGAGTACCAGTTCCCGCTTATGAATCTGCAGTAACCACGGACGTAGCGTGCAGGTATACCACTGGTCCTTGCAAGGGCTACCATGAGGTGTGCCTGGTCAACGCAGTTGCCCTTCCTTAACCGGAGTGTACCCGAGGCACCGTAACGTGTCCTGTAGTAGAAGGAGTAGTCAACGTTGTCACGTACCCAGGTGAAGAGGTTCTGTGCAGTGGAGTAGCTGGTGTTTCCTGAGAGTTCACGGGCAAGGTATACCACATTGGGATCCGTGATGCTGCAGTAGGCTGTTGAACTCAGATACGTTCTGAGGGATGGAGGGACATACCAGGGGCTGTTCTTAAGGCCCTCATAGTATCTGAGTTGCCCCTTAAGATAGGTGTATCTGTTCTCAAGTGTCCTGAGTCTGTTCTGAAGCATGATCCTGGTCCTGGTGTTTCCTGTGGTTCTTATTCTGATCCTGATCCTCTTGATGAGGGAAGACGTCTTCCTGATTTCAGAGTTTATGCTCCTTATCCTGGAGTCAACGGTCTGGGAGTTGATCCTGTATGCATTGAGGGGTACTGGAGTCCTTATATACACGTCTGTGGGCATCCTCCCCTTCTGGTATCTGTAACGCCCAATCTTTGAGAGGAGGTAGACGGTATTGTAGAAATCGATTTTACCTCCACTGTAGGATACCGTTGATGGGCATCTACTGTATTTATCTGTAAAGTCCCTGAACCTTACTGTTATCTCATTGTACTGTGTTCTGCTCAGTTTCAGGGATATGCGGCGAATATCGAGGGCGGGTGAATTTACAGTTCTGTATTCAACGGTCCTTGAGCCTCTCAGTACTCTGCTAAGGGCATATGTGTAGGATGCACAATCAAGACTTCTGTTTCCAGCACTTATGTTTTCAGGGAGCCTCTGATACTTTTCCATGAAATTGGCTACCCTGACACTTGCCTGCAGGACTTCAGAGCTGTTCAGGGTTTCTGAATCATTCTCAAGGGCATGGGAACTTTCCATGGCAACAATCAAAATCAGGGTCATGGTAAGGTATACTGAGGCTTTCTGGAGCTGCCTCATTTTTATCACAGATTACTTTAAGTCCCATCTTCGTTAAATATTCTTCTGGAGAAGCAGCGAAAACTATTTATAGAACCTCTAACCCATTGATAACTGCATACTGATTTATAATTAAAACTGAGGTGATTGAATGGCACAGGGACAGCAGCCAATTCTTGTACTGCCCGAAGGTACAAGCAGGTATCTTGGAAGAGACGCACAGAGGATGAACATCCTTGCAGGTAAAATACTCGCAGAGACCGTGAGGACAACCCTTGGACCTAAGGGTATGGACAAGATGCTGGTTGACTCCCTTGGGGACATTGTCGTAACCAACGACGGTGTCACAATACTCAAGGAAATGGACATAGAGCACCCAGCAGCAAAGATGCTCGTCGAGGTTGCAAAGACCCAGGAAGACGAGGTAGGGGACGGTACAACCACAGCAGTCATAATAGCAGGGGAACTACTCAAAAAGGCTGAAAATCTCCTTGAAATGGAGATCCACCCAACAATAATAGCAATGGGTTACAGGCAGGCCGCTGAAAAGGCTCAGGAAATACTCGACGACATTGCAATCGACGCCAGCGACAGGGACACCCTCCTGAAGGTTGCAATGACAGCAATGACAGGAAAAGGAACAGAAAAGGCAAGGGAACCACTGGCAGAGCTCATAGTGGATGCGGTCAAGCAGGTTGAAGAGGATGGCGAAGTCGAGAAGGACCACATAAAGATAGAGAAGAAGGAAGGCGCAGCAGTGGACGACTCAACACTCGTCCAGGGTGTCATAATCGACAAGGAAAGGGTCCACCCAGGAATGCCAAAGAAGGTTGAAAACGCCAGAATAGCACTCCTCAACTGCCCGATCGAAGTTAAAGAGACAGAGGTTGACGCAGAGATCAGGATAACAGACCCATCACAGATGCAGGCATTCATCGAACAGGAAGAACAGATGATCCGCGACATGGTCAACTCAATAGTTGACACAGGCGCAAACGTCCTCTTCTGTCAGAAGGGCATCGATGACCTCGCACAGCACTACCTGGCCAAGGCAGGAGTCCTTGCAGTGAGAAGGGTCAAGAAGTCAGACATGGAGAAACTCTCCAAGGCCACAGGAGCAAACATAGTCACAAACATCGAGGACCTCAGCCCAGAGGACCTGGGTGAAGCAGGAGTCGTATCAGAGAAGAAGATCTCAGGCGAAGAAATGATCTTCGTTGAAGAGTGCAAGGAACCAAAGGCAGTGACAATACTCGTCAGGGGATCAACCGAACACGTTGTAAGCGAAGTTGAAAGGGCAATCGAAGACGCAATAGGCGTAGTCGCTGCAACAGTTGAGGATGGTAAGGTCGTTGCAGGAGGCGGAGCACCTGAAATAGAAATCGCAAAGAGGCTCAAGGACTACGCTGACTCAATAAGCGGCAGGGAGCAGCTGGCAGTATCAGCCTTCGCAGAGGCCCTTGAAATCGTGCCAAAGACCCTTGCAGAGAACGCAGGTCTTGACAGCATCGACGTCCTCGTTGACCTCAGGGCAGCCCACGAGGAGTCACCATACATGGGAATCGACGTATTCGATGGTAATATCGTCGACATGAAGGAAGCAGGAGTAATCGAACCACACAGGGTCAAGAAACAGGCCATCCAGTCTGCAGCTGAAGCAGCTGAGATGATACTGCGCATAGACGACGTCATAGCCGCATCATCATCCGGTTCCAGCGAGGAAGGAATGGAGGAAATGGGCGGCATGGGCGGAATGCCTCCAATGTAAGGCATCCCCCAACTTTTTCTATTGGAATCACCCCAATTCACTTCCACATAACTCTTTTTCTCATTATGGAGAGATTTAACCGGCATAGATCCTTTCTTTTAAGAAAGCGTTCTGTAGATCTGGGATCATTTATTCTGTCCGGCAGAGACGGGACTCATCCTGCAATAAAATGTAAGTTAAGAACTGTACTCTTTCTAACTCTGGTTTCTTAGGTGACTTCCTCAGTTCAAAAAAAAGTTTGGTTCCCCTCGCATGGAATAAGAAAAGATCAACAAACAGATCTGAGCCATTCTTAAATTAATAAAAAAGGTTGAAGGATTATTCACCTTGAAAATATGTGGACCGCCGCTGTTCCACCGGTTCCACCGATGTTGTGGGTCATGCCGATTTCAGCACCTTCCACCTGTCTCTTACCGGCTTCACCACGCAGCTGCCATACCACCTCAGCTGCCTGGGCTATACCGGTGGCTCCAAGGGGATGGCCACGTGCCTTGAGCCCACCTGATGGGTTAACCGGTATGTCACCATCAATCCTTGTCATACCATCCTCAAAGGCCCTTCCACCTTCACCCTTCTCGACGAATCCAAGGTCCTCAACAGCCAGTATACCGTTTATACTGAAACAGTCATGGACCTCAACAAGGTCTATGTCCCCTGGAGTCAGCTTGGCCATCTTGAAGGCATTTCTGGCTGCATTGACGGTTGCATCAATCCTTGTTATGTCCCTCCTGTCATGAAGTGCAATGGTACCTGAGGCCTGTGCAGACGCCTTCACATAGACAGGTGTGTCTGTGTACTCCCTCGCCATGTCTGCAGGGCATAGTATAACCGCTGCGGCCCCATCAGATATCGGTGAACAGTCGAGGAGCCTGAGGGGATCCGCTACCATGGTGGAGTTCATGACCTGTTCAACCGTGACCTTCATCGGAAACTGGGCCCGGGGGTTGTTTGAGGCGTTCTCATGGTTTATCACTGAGACCATGGCGAGCTGCTCCCTGGTTGTACCGTACTCATACATGTGCCTCCTGGCCATCATGGCATACAGTGATGGGAATGTGACACCCTGCTGGGCCTCCCACTCCTGGTCGGATGCTGTTGCAATTGCCGGTGTTGGGTCAACAACGTCGGTCATCTTCTCAACACCTGCAGCTATCACGATGTCATGGTATCCTGATGCAACCGCCATTATGCCACTCCTTAGGGCGAGTCCACCTGATGCACAGGCTGCCTCAACCCTTGTGGAGGGTATGGGTGTCAGGCCAGCGTGGTCCGCGATTAGTGAGGATATATGTTCCTGTTTTATGAATAGACCGGCTGACATGTTACCAACGTACATGGCATCAAGGTCGGCGCCCTCGACTCCTGCGTCCTCTATGGCTCCAAGTCCGGCCTCGGTTATCATGTCCCTGAAGGAGACATCCCAGAGTTCTCCAAATTTTGTCTGTGAAACTCCAATAACTGCTACATCCCTCATATTATCACCCTCTTAAGCCATCCTGAGTTTGCCCTTGAATTTGGCGTATAAGGCATAGTCGACGTACCTCTTATTTTTGATGATCTCGGCCACGGATGGTGCAAGGTCACGCCTCTCCTCTATGAGATCATTCACCTCTATTATGAAGGCGTCGCTCCCGGCACCTGAACCATAGGACACTGCCAGTATCCTTGCGCCTGGTTCTGCAACGTCAAGGGTTGCTGCAAGGCCTACTGGTGTTGCACCTGAGTAGGTGTTCCCTATCACAGGCGTCAAAAGTCCCGGTTTAACCTGTTCGCTTTCAAATCCCAGTTTGCGAGCGGCCTTCAGGTAGAACTTCCCGTTTGGCTGGTGGAAGACCGCGTAGTCGAAGTCATCTGCGCTGAGACCGGTCTTCTCCATCATACCCCTCGCGGCTCCCAGGACATGCTTGAAGTAGGCGGGTTCACCGGTGAATCTTCCCCCGTGCCGGGGGTAGGGCATTCCCTCCCTCCTGTAGAAGTCGGGGGTGTCTGTTGTGAAGCTGTAGGTTTCCTTTATATCTGCAAGGCAGTTCTTTCCACCTATAACATAGGCTGCCCCTCCTGCTGATGCAGTGTACTCAAGGGCGTCACCGGGGGCTCCCTGGGCTGTGTCAGCACCGACTGCAAGGCCGTACTTGATTATGCCTGAGTCAACAAGTCCCATGCAGGCCTGTATACCTGCGGTACCTGCCTTACATGCGAACTCAAGGTCAGCTGCTGTCATCTCGGGTGTTGCCTCAACAGCCTCTGCAACGATTGTTGCTGTTGGCTTAACAGCGTAGGGGTGGGATTCTGATCCCACATAGACAGCTCCTATCTCTGAGGGATCTATCTGGCTCCTTCTGAGGGCATTACGGGCAGCTTCAACTGAGATTGTTGCTGTGTCCTCATCAGGACCAGGGACCGATTTTTCCTCCACAACCAGCCCCCTTGATATGGCCTGGGGGTCGTCTCCCCAGACCCTCGCGATTTCTTCAACCTTTATTCTGTATGATGGAATGTAAACTCCATATCCGACTATTCCAGCCATGAGTATCACACCATAATATTAGTCTGGATCCTGTTATTATTCTAAAATTAAAGTATTTATTCCTTGCTCTACTATCATGGCTTCTGATATATATAGATGATATATGGCACCCGCGTTAGAGACTCTCAAAAAGCATGTAAGTCTGATAAATGGGACCTGTAATCTTTAACTGGATGCCATCCCCGAATCTGAAATTAGATGGGCATTGAATCAATAGAAAAAGGATCAGTGTACGTGGAAATCTAGAACAGGACTTATAGAAGCAGTTTGAATAGAAGCAGTGCATGAGAATCTAGAACAAGATTGACAGAAGCAGTTTATATGCGGTTGCCGGGATTTGAACCCGGGTCGCGGGCTTGGAAGGCCCGAGTCCTAACCAGACTAGACTACAACCGCTATGCGGCGTCCGGGATTTGAACCCGGGTCGCTGGCGTGGCAGGCCAGTGTCTTAACCAGGCTGGACTAACGCCGCAATTCGTAGGCATAAAAGAGATTTGAGGTCATCTTATATAAAGTTTTCTATTTTTCTTTTGATCCTGCCATGATCCGGGGCATCTTCTTTTATCCTCAGGGGGTTCATATATTAAACGGAGGTCCTGCATGGGTACAGTTCATGTAACTGAAAGGTTCGGGGAGGTCGATGCACTTAGGGGCGCCGCCGTCCTGATGATGATTGTATATCATACCCTCTTTGATCTTGACTTCCTGGGTGTGCTGGATCTTGACATGGGGTCGCCGGTGATCTGGTTCACAGGCAGGCTGACGGCGTTCCTTTTCATATTCCTGGTTGGGGTGTCCCTCAGCCTGAGCCATTCAAGAAGAAGGGTTACCTCCAGGCGGCATTACATCATAAGAGGTCTGAAGATATTCCTCTGGGGGATGGTCATCACCGCCGCAACATGGATCTACCCCCACAATGGTTTCATTGTCTTCGGGGTCCTCCACTTCATAGGCCTTGCAGTGATACTCACACACCCCCTTGCTGGAAGGAGAACCGTTGCACTTGCATTATCGGCTGTTGCAATCACGGTGGGGGTCCTGATGTCAGGGCTGCGGGTTGAAACTCCCCTCCTGATGTGGCTTGGAATCAGGCCCCATAATTTTTACACCCTTGACTACTTCCCGCTTTTCCCGTGGCTGGGTGTTGTGCTCCTCGGAATCTTCACCGGAGACACCCTCTACCCGGGATACCGTAGAAGATTTGGATTAAGGGCATGGAGTCCCTCTCTACTTCAGCTGATCGGAAGAAACTCACTGAAGGTTTACCTGGTCCACCAGCCTGTGATAGTGGGGATAATCTGGGTAGCTATGTATCTAACCTCTTAAAGGGCTGAAAAGAAAGATTCATGACCTAAATAACCTCCCGTAAATGGCTTGGACGATACTTATCAAAGTTTTATTAACCGGTAAATCAAAGCTTATAGAAAAGTTTATTAATTTCTAAAAAAGAAAATTGACCTTTAGGTTTTGATCTCGTAGTTTGTTACTGATAAAAAGCAAACCAACTTTAAATCTCTTGATGTATCTTTATTAAATTGTGGAGGTAATATTACGGATGCCAGAAAAGGATTTATTCTGAGCCTTTTATTGGCCCTTGCAGTATACCTGGTACCACTACCGGGTCTAAGGGCTTCAGGACACGCAGCACTTGCTTTACTCGTTTTTGCAGTTACAATGTGGGCAACGGAGGCCGTGCCCCTGGCCGTGACATCACTCATAATACTCTTCGCACAGCCACTCATTGGTGTTGAGAGCTTTGAAAACGCGGTTATAGGTTTTGCAAATCCCATACTCTTCCTCATGATTGGGGGATTTATAATGGCAGAGGCCATAAGGAAGAGTGGTCTCGCCCAGAGGTTCACCTACTACCTCCTGGGGAGGCTTGGAACCTCACCGGAGAGGGGACTGTTTGTAAGCATATTCTCGACGGGTCTTCTTTCTGCATGGATTGAGAATGTTGTTGCCTTTGCAATGCTCCTGCCCATCATAAAGGAAATAGTGGATATAATGGGCTGCTCTGAACCTGAGAAGGGAAAGAGTAACTATGCAAAGGCCATGATACTCGGGGCATCATTCGGGTCCCTTGCCGGTGGATTCGGTACAGAGATAGGAACTGCCCCCAACCTCATGGCAGCGGCCTACACCAGCATACCCTTCCTTAACTGGATGATATTCGGTCTTCCACTTTCGATTGCAATGCTCCTGGTCACATGGTTCCTCCTCATGAGGATTTTTCCAAGCGAGGTCAGGGCCCTCGAAAATGGAGATGCCCTGATAGGTGAAAGGATCAGGATGATGGGCTCAATGAGCAGGGATGAGAAGCTCAGCGCAGGGATACTCCTCTTCGCCATCCTGCTGTGGGTTACAGCTGGCTTCACAGGTATCAACAGCTACTCTGTGTCACTTATAGCTGCTGTGATGTTCATATTCGCGGGTGTAATAACATGGAAGGACGCACAGAAGAACATTGACTGGGGTCTGGTGGTGTTCTTTGGAGGGGCACTCTCCCTTGGAAGCGCACTCCTCAAGACCGGGGCGGCAGCATGGATAATTGATAAACTTGTGGGTATGCTTGGTTCAGACCCATCGACTGTAATCGTCATGCTCGTGCTCATGGCTGTGGCGGTGATCATCACCCAGGTGATGTCCAATATAGCCCTCTCAGCCATCCTTGTCCCCCTCTCTGTGACCCTTGCATCTGCGCAGCACCAGCCCATCGGGGTATACGCTGTACCCGTTGCAATCGCATGTTCACTGTCATTCATGCTCCCAATGGCAGACCCAACAGTTGCAATGGCCTACGGTTCCGGCTACGTTAAGCTGAGGGACATACCGAGGGCCGGGATTCCCATCATAGCTGTGGGTATCATCCTGACGGTCCTTGTGATCACAACCCTGGCATTGCCCTTCATATCATGACCGTGGTCTGCAGATACATCCCCCCTATTTTTTTAACGGATGATGGTCCTCTCTAAATGCTGAACTTCAAAGGAATTACTGTTAGAGGTGGGGAGTCCAGAATTTAATCCTGACAGAAGGTCTGTTCTGGTTAATGCATGGAACAGTCTCTTTTAAAATGCTGGCGTCCTTTAATCCTCTGAAGAATTAAGATTGAAAATGAAGACCGGGTCCTTAAAATCTATCCTTCAAGGATCTCCTCGATGATGGAGAGGTCCATGTTTTTCTCAACGATCTCTGCCAGCCTGTCGATTGAGAACCTTCTTGATGCACTGAAGTTATCGTCCAAGTACTCCAGTGGTTCAATGCCCTTCCTCTCCCTGAGGAGATTTGTGAAGTACCTTCTGAATCTGAAGTTGTGGAATATTCCATGGAAGTAGGTTCCGGCCACGTTTCCATCGACCGCCCCATCGAATCCGCCGCTCCTGGTGTTCCCGAAGCCCCTGTCAACCTTCAGAAGGGGTTTCACATCACCGAGGACTGTGGTCCCCTCATGGAGTTCATAGCCCTCCACGGTCTCTCCCCTCATACCACTGAAGATTCCGTTACCAAGGACCCTTCCCTGACTCTGGGAGATTAGCTTACCCTCACCTGTAAAGTGGGTCTCACAGTCAAGAAGACCGAGACCATCAACACTGCCTTCACGGGACTCCTGCCGGGCATCATCAAGGATCCTCTTTCCCAGCATCTGAAAGCCACCGCATATGCCAAAGACAGGTATCTCACGGCTTAAGTCCCGGATCTCGTCAGCAAAGCCCTTCTCCTCAAGGTGGATGAGGTCGCTTATGGTGTTCCTGGTCCCGGGGATTATGATGGCGTCAAGGTCATCAAGGCTGTCACCTGTCTCTATGAGCCTCACAGCAACGTCCTCCTCGTACTCAAGGGGATCTATATCTGTGAAGTTTGATATCCTGGGCAGCCTCATAACTCCTACCCTTATATCCCCTCTTCCCCTGTACTTCCTCTGGGAGAGGGATGCTGAATCCTCCTCCGGGAGTTTCAGGCCTTCATCATAGGGCAGAACACCCAGCACCGGGACTCCTGTGATCTCCTCGATCCTCTCAATGCCTGGCATCAGTATGTCAATGTTACCACGAAACTTGTTTATGACAACACCCTTTATCCGGGACCTGTCACGTTCATCAAGGAGCATCAGGGTACCTGCAATTGATGCGAAGACACCTCCACGGTCTATGTCAGCCACCAGTACAACGTCGGCATCTGCAAGGTGGGCGATCTCCATGTTGGCAAGGTCCCTGTCCCTCATGTTTATCTCGGCTGGGGATCCTGCCCCCTCTATCACTATAAGCTCATACCTGCTCTTCAGGTAATCAAGGGACTCCCTTATAGCCTCAAGGGCAGTATCCCTGAATTCTGTCTGGTACTCCTGGAAGTTCATGTTTCCTGCAGGTCTCCCATGGACTATTACCTGGGATGTGAAGTCCTCCTTGGGTTTGAGGAGGACGGGGTTCATGTGGTGTGATGGTTCTATCCCTGCGGCCTCTGCCTGGAGGACCTGGGCCACAGCTATCTCCCTGTTCTCAGCTGTTGTGAAGGAGTTCAGTGACATGTTCTGGGATTTGAAGGGCGCAACCCTGTATCCCCTCCTTGAGAATATACGGCAGAGAGCTGCAACCATCACGCTCTTACCTGCACTCGATGACGTTCCCTGAACCATTATACACTTTGCACTCATGGCCTCACCCTGATCCAGTGGACAATGCCACCTCTTAACGGTTTTCTATTATAACATTTGAGGCTGATCCTGACTGAACTGGAGTCTGGTCCTAACAATATTGAACACTAAAATCTTAAATACATTGCTGGCGAAAATATTACTCAAGATGTTCATTGTGGGAGATGGTTAAATGGCCCCTGTTCCTCTTGCAGTTCCTGACCTGTCAGAAGATGATCTTAAGTCAATTTTTGAGACCGTTATCAGTAAAAGTCCCGACGGCATTATCACGGTTAACATGGATGGCGTTATAGTCTTCTCAAACCCTGCAGCAGACAGGATGTACGGATACCCATCCCTGAAGGGTAAAAATGTGGATGATCTGGTCCCGGAACCCATGAGGGAGGATCTCCACATTAAGATGGAGGAGTACCGTGTTGCGGGTAGACATGAGCTCAGCGGAAGGGTCCTTGAGACGGTTTCTCTCAGAGCCGATGGGACAGAATTCCCTGTTGAGATGACCATCAACCCTGCAGAAACCCCTGCCGGGAGGTACATAACCTCAATAATAAGGGATATCTCCAGTAGAAAGGAAATGGAGGAGGAACTGAAGAGCCGTGAGGAACAGTTCAGGGACCTCTTTGAGAACGCCACTGACATGATACAGGCCGTTGACCCTGAAGGGAGATTCGTCTATGTTAACAGGGCCTGGCAGGAGACCCTCGGCTACACTGACAGGGACCTGGAGGAACTCACACTCTTTGATGTGATACACCCTGACAAACTTGATGAGTGCCGTGAACTCTTCAGGAGGGTGATGTCAGGTGAGAAGATACCCACTGTCGAGACGGCCTTCATAACCAGTGACGGAGAGAAGATATTTGTCGAGGGCAACGTCAATGTCCGGATGAAGAACGGAGAGGTGGAGTACAGCAGGTCCATCTTCAGGGACGTTACAGAGCGGATGAAATTCCAGAGGGAACTTGAAAGACTGGCAGCCATAGTTGAATCATCAGGTGACGCCATCGTGAGTTACGACCTGGAGGGCAACATAATGGACTGGAACAGGGGAGCTGAGATGGTCTATGGCTACAGTGCAGAGGAGGTTAAGGGAAAGAACATCTCCATCCTCATGAGTGAGGAGGAATTCGAGAAGCTGCGGGGCCTGATATCAGAGGTTAAATCCGGAGGTTTAGTTTCAAACTTTGAGGCGAAGCGCAGGAGGAAGGATGGGGAGGAGATCTGGGTTTCAATCTCCCTGTCACCAATACGTGACTTTAACGGCGAGATCATTGGGGTTTCAACCATTGCAAGGGACATCACCGAGATGAAGAGGACCCGGGAGGCACTGGAGGCGAGTGAGGAGAAGTACCGCAAGATTGTTGAGAAATTCATACAGAACGCCCTGGCCCTGATATCTGAGATAAACCGCTGAACCCTGCAACATGGTGGAGATACCTTTATAAGGGGAACCCCCATATATTAAAATAAAAATTTGTAAGTAAAATATTTTAAGTAGGAGAAACAATTGATAACTGTGATTTTAATTTTAACCACTTCACTTAATGGAGGCATTTGAATAGAAATGAAAACCACCATTAAAAACTCCAGAACTCAGGAATCTGTTTCATATGAGGGTAACGAGACTAAAAAGGGAACCGGGGAGACCCTTTCATATGAAACATCAAAGGATATAGAAGTCCCCGAAAGACTCATAGATCAGATCATAGGGCAGGAAGAGGCCGTTGAGACAATAAAAAAGGCGGCTGAACAGAGACGTAACGTTTTACTGATAGGTGAACCCGGTGTGGGCAAATCCATGCTGGCAAAGGCGATGGCAGAGCTGCTGCCCCGCGAACAGTTACAGGACATACTGGTCTACCCAAACATAGAGGATCCCAACAACCCCCTCATAGGGGCTGTACCCGCAGGAGAGGGCCGTAAGATCGTGATGAACCACAAGAACAAGGCAAGGTCACAGGATGAGAAGAAGAACCTTTTCATGATGCTCATAATATCCTTCATCCTTGTCCTTGGGTTCATGATGAACCAGTTCCTGGCAGCGATAATAGCTGCAGGTATAATATTCCTGGCACTGCAGCAGTTCAGGCCACGGACAACGGTCATGGTCCCGAAACTCCTGGTGAACAATGAGGGAAGGCAGGTCGCACCATTCGTCGATGCAACCGGAGCCCATGCAGGGGCCCTCCTCGGGGATGTAAGACATGACCCCTACCAGTCAGGTGGTCTTGGCACACCTGCACATGAGAGGGTGGAAGCCGGGATGATCCACAAGGCCAACAAGGGTGTGCTCTACATAGATGAGATAGGGACAATGAAGATGAAGACCCAGCAGGAACTCCTCACGGCCATGCAGGAGAAGAGGTACTCGATCACAGGCCAGAGCGAAACAAGCAGCGGAGCCATGGTACGCTCACAGGCGGTTCCCTGTGACTTCGTACTGGTGGCCTCAGGTAACCTGCAGGTGCTTGAGGGCATGCACCCTGCCCTCCGTTCAAGGATAAGGGGATACGGATACGAGGTCTTCATGAAGGACACGATGCCCGACACACCAGAAAACAGGGACAAACTCGTTCAGTTCGTTGCACAGGAAGTTGAAAAGGATGGGAGGATCCCCCACTTCAGCAGGGAGGCAGTTGAGGAGATAATAAGGGAGGCCCAGAGGAGGGCCGGTAAGAAGGACTCACTGACCCTAAAACTCCGTGAACTGGGGGGCCTTGTAAGGGCAGCCGGTGACATAGCCAAGAGCCGCGGAGCAGAACTTGTGGAAACAGAGGACGTTATAGAGGCAAAGAAACTTTCACGAACCCTTGAGCAGCAGATTGCAGATAGATACATTGTCCAGAAGAAGAAGTACAGTGTCTTCAAATCAGAGGGTGGAGAGGTCGGCCGCGTCAACGGCCTTGCAATAATCGGTGATAGAAGTGGAATCATACTCCCCATAGCTGCAGAGGCCGCCCCTGCCCAGAGCAAGGAGGAAGGCAGGATCATAGCAACAGGTAAACTGGGTGAAATCGCAAGGGAGGCTGTGCAGAACGTAAGCGCCCTCATAAAGAAATACACAGGTACAGACATATCCAACTACGACATCCACATACAGTTCCTCCAGGCCTATGATGGTGTGGAAGGGGACAGTGCAAGTGTCTCCGTTGCAACAGCAGTCATATCGGCCCTTGAGGAGATACCTGTGGATCAGTCAGTTGCCCTCACAGGCTCACTGAGCATACGCGGAGATGTTCTCCCTGTTGGAGGAGTCACAGGGAAGATAGAGGCAGCTGCAGAGGCAGGAATAAGGAAGGTCCTGATACCTGCATCCAACATGGGTGACGTGATGATTGAGAAGAAGTACGAGGACATGGTTGAGATAGTACCCGTTGAGACCCTCGGGGATGTCCTTGAACACGCACTCATCGGTAAGGGAAAGGAGAGCCTGATTCAGAGGATGCAGAAGATAAGTGATATTATGCCTTCAATCATGAAGAAACCAGCCATGCACTGATCCTCTGCATTTAATTTTTCTTTTTGAAGTCCCAGGTCTGTTTTCGAATTTATCTGTGCTCTGGCGAAATAGTTCTAATGGGTTATTTAGGATATATGTCTTTTTTATACAGGTGAGGATGACATCATCCTCCTTGAGATTAGGGGTTATTTAGGATATATCTCTTTCTTATACTGAGCTCCCTTTTCATGTGCGCAGGTCCAGATGATTCTTAAAAAAGTTAGTAAGGGCCGGGAACTGAAAAAATATCTGAAATGGGTTAAATTAATCTTTCATGAC
>ENA-UPSB01001724-UPSB01001724.1-bioreactor-metagenome-genome-assembly--contig:-NODE-1724-length-24014-cov-5.636087_pt1 | contig 24014 bp, 16 predicted proteins | sample MGYA00238182_ERZ773286 | MGnify/ENA primary metagenome ERZ773286 (study PRJEB29026, sample SAMN07631240) | bioreactor metagenome | isolation source: Switchgrass digestor | place: USA: Dartmouth... | reverse complement strand
AGCCCAGGAAGCTGGAAGAACTGCAAAAAAAAGCCCCGCATGTTGATATTTGGACGGGAACCTTTGATTTTTCAAAGTTCGAACAACTGTTAGAAAGCACTATCAAAGGCCAGAAAGTGGCCATGGTTTCTCCTGAGGCTTATGAATGCAAGGAAATAGTTCCTTTGGCGGAGAAGGGAAAACTGAGCGCCTTTGTCAATATCATGTATGGCTGTGAGAATTATTGCGCCTATTGTATCGTACCTTATGTTCGAGGGAAGGAGCGCAGCCGGCCTAAAGAAGTAATCTTGGAGGAAATTAAGGAATTGGTACAGGCAGGATGCCGGGAGGTAACCCTTCTGGGACAAAATGTCAATTCCTATGGCCTTAAAGACGGGTTTACTTATGATTTTGCCGATCTATTAGAAGAAGTCGATAAACTGGAGGGCCTGTTCCGTATCCGTTTTATGACTTCTCATCCCAAGGATTTGAACGATAAACTTATATCTACGGTGGCCCAAGGGAAGCATATCTGCGAGCATTTCCATTTGCCTTTACAGGCGGGCAGCAATAAAATCCTGAAAGCCATGAACAGAAAATATACCAGGGAGTATTACCTGGAGCGGGTAGAGCGAATTTTACAACAGATTCCGGAAGCAAGCTTAACTACGGATCTTATTGTAGGTTTCCCAGGGGAGACTGAAGAGGATTTCGAATTAACCCTTGATATGGTGCGCAAAGTGCATTATAGTCAAGCTTTTACTTTTATGTATTCGCCAAGATCCGGTACGGCCGCGGCTTCTATGCCGGATCAGCTTCCTTTGGAGGTAAAAAAATTACGTCTGCAAAGACTTATGGAGCTGCAAAATGCTCGCAGTTTGGCTTGGCGTAATAAAATGTTGGGAAAAGAGTATGAGGTTTTGGTTGAAGGCCCGAGCAAAACGGATCCTGAGCAGCTGACAGGTAGAACGAGGGGCAATGAAATTGTTGTTTTCAAAGGAACAGAAGACCTGATAGGAAAATTGGTGCCCATTAAAATAAAGACGGCAAATTCTTGGACTTTATTTGGAGAACTCAATATTCAGGAAACAGGAGTTGGAAATTAATATTATGACCACACCCATGTTGCGGCAATATAAGGAAATCAAGTCCCAAACCGGTGATGCCATTGTTTTTTTCCGACTGGGCGATTTCTATGAGATGTTTGCCGAAGATGCCCTGTTGGCTGCTCCAATTTTGGAAATAGCGCTAACGGCCCGGGAGGCGGGACAAGGTGAAAAAATTCCCATGTGCGGAGTGCCGTACCATTCCGCCGACGGTTATATAAGCAAACTGGTGTCCGCGGGTTACAAAGTGGCTATTTGCGAGCAGGTGGAAGATCCCCGAACGGCCAAAGGCATAGTCAAAAGAGAAGTTGTGCGGATTATTACCCCGGGAACAACGGATATTGTCAGTTCGGAAACAAAAAATAACTATTTGGCCGCTGTTTATAAAGAAAAAGAATGGGGACTGGCCTACCTGGATATTACTACCGGCAACTTTTGCATTCTCCAGAGCTCATCGCTGCAAATCGTTCTGGCCGAACTGCAAAGAATCGAGCCCGCTGAATTGGTTCTGCCCGGGGAGCAGAGAATAGCTCCCGACCTTTTCCAGGACTATTATCAAAGCATAGGGGACAGGAACTGGTTTAGCAAGACGGAAGAACTTAAAGAAAGATTTCCGGGGCAGGCTGAACTTCTGGAACAAATGAAAGCGGCCGCCAAAGCCGCCTCCGGTTTGTGGCAGTATGTGCGTAATAATATTCCCCATTCCGAGCAAAACCATTTCTTTAAAATCTCCATGGTGCAACAAAGCAACACCATGATTTTAGATAAATGGACGCTTCGTAATCTGGAATTAGTGGATTCTTTAAGGGGCGACGGGGAAAAGGATACCCTTTATTCGGTTCTCAACTTGACCAAAACAGCTTTCGGCGCCCGCCTTTTACGCAATTGGATTCAACAACCCCTTTTGGATGCTCGAAAAATAGAAGAGCGGCTGGTAAAAGTAGAAGAACTGGTCAACAATACCTTCTTGCGTCACGATTTGCTTAAAGTGCTGGAAGCTGTTTACGATTTGGAACGTCTCTTGGGAAAACTGGCCCTGGGCCGGGGCAATGCCCGGGATATGTTGGCTTTGGGTTCCACTCTTGCTTGCTTGCCTCAGATCAGGCAAATAATTATAGAAAACAATTCTTCGGCGCTTAAGGATTATTTGCCGGCCCTTTCTTTCTTGGATGAATTGGCTGCCACCTTAAATGCCGCTCTTAATCCCGAAGCCCCTGTGAGTGTCCGGGAAGGAAATATTATTAAAAACGGCTTTTCGGAGGAAGTGGACAGTTTAAGGGCTATTTCCTCCGGAGGCAAGGAATGGATTGCCCGGCTGGAAAATAAGGAAAAGGAACGGACGAAAATCCGTTCTCTTAAAATAGGTTACAATAAGGTTTTCGGTTACTATATTGAAGTTACTAATGCCAATGCCCACTTGGTGCCGGAAGACTATATCCGTAAACAAACTTTGGCCAATGCCGAACGATTCATAACCCCGGAGTTAAAAGAATATGAGCAAAAGGTTCTCACGGCCCAGGAAAGATTGGTGGATTTGGAATATCAAATTTTTATGGAACTCAAGGAACAGGTTTTAAAGAATTCGGCCCAGATCGTTATGGCCGCCCATGCCTTGGCGGAAATAGATGTTTTTGTTTCCCTGGCGGAAGTGGCTGTTCGCTACGATTATCATAAACCGGAGATTAAAGACGACGGAATCATTAATATTTTGGAAGGGAGACATCCGGTAGTAGAAAGGCTCACTGATAATTTTGTGCCCAATGACACCTATCTTACCAGCAATAAACATCTGGCTTTAATTACCGGCCCCAACATGGCCGGTAAATCCACCTATATGCGCCAGGTAGCTTTAATTGTTCTACTGGCTCAAATCGGTTCTTTTGTCCCGGCCCAAAAAGCTTCGATTTCCTTGACGGATTGTATTTTTACCCGGGTAGGAGCTGCCGACCACCTGGCCAAGGGCCAGAGTACCTTTATGGTGGAAATGAATGAAGTGGCTTATATTTTAAAACACGCCACCTCCAAAAGCTTGATCATCTTAGATGAAGTGGGTAGGGGGACGGCCACTTTTGACGGTTTAAGTTTAGCTTGGTCCATAGCGGAATATTTGATCCAGAATAATTCGTTGAAGACCAAAACCCTTTTCGCCACCCATTATCATGAACTAACCCAGTTGGAAGAACGGTTTCCCCAAGTCTTTAATCTTCATGTTGCGGTCAAGGAAAAGGGGGATGATATTGTTTTCCTGTATAAAATACTTCCGGGCAAAGCCGACCGCAGCTATGGCATCCAGGTGGCCAAAATTGCCGGTTTGCCGGCACCTTTGCTGAAAAGGGCAGCCGCTATTTTGCGCGAACTGGAAAGCTCTCCAACTTCCGGCAAATTGGTCAAGGCTGTAGACGCCAACGCCCTGCAACCTTCCTTGTTTGAGTTGCCCCAGGTCCATCCCATACTCAAAGAATTGGAGGAATTGGACGTTGACAATCTTACACCCCGCCAAGCCTTGGAATACCTGTACGATATTGTGAATCGGATCCGCTCTTCAAAGATTATGTGATTTTTCTTACTCTCAAAAGTGTTTTATTATTTAATACGGTGTTGATTATTATTAGTAGCCCATTGATATATAGTAGCTGGTTGCAAGAAGGCCGTTGGAGGACGAACAAATAATTAGTAGAAAATGTTTTTATTAACTTTTGTTAACTGTTTGTTAACGGCTGGGGGGTAGAGCATGAAAATTGGTATTGATGTAGGCGGAACCTATACTGATGCGGTATTAATTGATTCCGGCCAGGTAAGGCAAACAGGGAAGGTGCCGACCAAACAGGACCGGCTGTTGGACACCGTACTGGAGGCCTTGGATTCTCTTGACATAGGAGCGAAAGCCTTTCCGCGGGAGAAAGTTGAAAATATAACGGTGAGTACCACTCTGGTCACCAACGCCATATTGCAAAATCGGTTATCGGCGGTGGAGCTGATTCTCCTTCCGGGATCGGGGATGAAACTGGATTCCTTGGCTTGGCCCGTTCCTTATCGAGTGCTGGGCGGGGAATTGGATTATCGAGGCCGGCGGGTTGCCGACCTTGACAGCCATGAAATGCAACAGTTAGCTGAAATTTTAAAAGAAAAGTTCCTCCAAGCCAAGCAACAAGGGGAGAAAGCCTTGGCCGTGGTATCCGGCAAGTTCGCTCACCGCAATTATATTTTGGAGCAGCAGTTGGCGGCTTATTTGCGGAAAGAGATACCGGATTTGACTGTAGCTTTGGGCAGCGAGTGGGGACAAACCAATTTCTTTCGTCGTTCATTAACCGCTTACCTTAACCTTGCCACCAGGGATTTGTTTTCCGACTTCCGGGATAAATTGACTAAAGCCGTTCGGGCTCGCGGTTTAAATGCTCCCATTAAGATCTTAAAAGCCGATGGAGGCATGCAGCAAGCCGAAAATATCCGGCCGGTGGAGTCCGTTTATTCCGGACCGGTGGCCAGCCTGCTGGGAGTATTGGCTCAAAGCCAGCCCGAAGAATCCTATATCGTCGTCGATGTTGGAGGCACAACTACCGATATTGGACTGGTGCTTTCGGGGAGGCCGCTGTTATCATCTAAGGGAGCCCATATTGGAAATTTTCTAACCAATGTTCCTTCCCTGGCGGTTCGCTCCGTGGCCGTAGGCGGAGATTCCGTTATCCTGTCTGCTGCAGGTAAACAAACGACCTCGGAAGGTGAGGAAAACATTAACATAGAGGAAAACATTAACATAAGCTTGGCCGATTACCGCCTGGGACCCGCTTATTGCTTGGGAGGCAATAATCCTACCACCACCGATGCCTTGCGTTATTTGGGCCTGATTGACTTCGGAGATTATATCCGGGCTGAAGAAGCCATGGCTTTACTTTTGCCTGAGGATATGAGGGAGATTCCCCGGCTTAGAAATGTGGCTCAAAAGGTTCTAAATCTTATGGTGGAAAAAATAGCTCTGACTATTGAGGCCTTGATTAAACAGTGGAAAGAAGAACCGGCTTATAAAATATGGCAAGTACTTAATCCTCAGCATGATTATATCTTTCCTATTAAGCTTAGCGGCGGAGGGGCCGGCGGCATAGCGGAAGCTTTAGGACAAAGGATGAACACCACTGCCGGCCTGGCAAAGCACTCTATGGTAGTAAACGCCATAGGGGCGGCTATGGCTAGACCTACTTTCTCCTGGACCCTTAATCTGGACACAAATCTTAGAAGATACAGAATTGAAGAAACGGGCGAGCAGGGAGAATGGCGGGGTTCCCTCAGACCCCATCGGGAAGTGGAACAATTCCTTAAGGATCTTGCTTCAAAACAAGCAAAGAAAATGGGCCTTGACGAATCTCAGTTGGAAACAGAGCCCTTTGATTATTTTCCTTTAATTGAAGGCTACCTGACAGTGGGGCAAATCGTTAGAGGACGGGTACATCTGCCACCGGGAGCTTTTCAATTGCAGAATTCTGGATTGCCGGCTTAAGGGGAAAAGAAAGGGGGGTATGCCGATGAAAAAAACGGGAATAGTCTTTTTCCCGGCTTTTGACTGGTCCTTGGGAGAAACCCATCCAGAAAGGGAAGAGCGTTTGCTCTATACCCAGGAACAAATATTTGAAGAAGGGGTAATGGATCTTCCCCAAATAAAACAGTATTCTCCAGCTGTCGCGGACTTAAGGGATGTTTTAAGGACTCAGGCTCTTTTCCCTAATCCGGACCGGCATGATCTGGATGCCCATCTGATCGCCGTTGGGTGTTCCCTCGTTTTAGGGAAAGCATTAATGGCCAAAGAAATTACAAACGGCTTTGTACTGGTCCGCCCGCCGGGGCATCACTCGGGTACTGTGGTCTGGGGCAACAGGGGTTTTTGTACCTTAAATAATGAAGCCATTTTGGTAAACTATTTAAGAACTTATTACGGCCTGAAAAAGATAGCTATTGTTGATACCGATGTCCACCACGGTGACGGGACCCAGGATATTTTTTATTATGATCCCAACGTTTTATGTATTTCAATCCACCAGGACGGAAGGACACTTTATCCGGGAACTGGTTTCTGCGAAGAAAAAGGAGGCCCTAATTCCTGGGGATCCATTGTCAATATCCCTCTTCCTCCGGGTATCGGGGACGAAGGATTTCTTTATGCTTTGGAAAAATGGGCCATGCCCGCAGTGAGGGAATTTAAGCCCGATATTATCATTAATTCCGCCGGGCAGGACAACCATTTTACCGACCCACTGGCTTCCATGAACGTTACTGCCAGGGGCTACGGAAAAATTACGGAAATGATCAGCCCTGACCTGGCTGTTTTGGAAGGCGGGTATTCCATTCAAGGAGCCCTTCCTTATGTTAACTTGGCTATTTTGTTGGCTTTAGCCGGGGAGGATTATTCCGGGGTAATTGAATCGCAGAAAATGAAACGCCGGGTTTTGGGCGGGGAAGAAGTCCGTGCTTATATTGATAAACTACATGAGTACTATAAACAAATTGAGCCCAGATGGCGTTATGCTCAAAGGCAGGAATGGCGGCTGCCGGCGGGAAATTGGGTAATCAGAGAGAGAGATATTTATTACGATACCGAGGGGATTAGAGAGCAGCGTTATGATCTTATTCGAGAATGCCGGCAGTGTGGCGGTACGGTATTTATTAGCACCAGCAACTTGAATACCGGGGAAAAAGCCGTGCTGGTCAAAATACCCTTTGAGGCTTGTCCGGCTTGTGAACAGGCGGGGTATGACCTGGCCGAACAATACAAAAAGTCGGCGCCAACCCTTCTTTTGCAAAATCAGCTTCATAATCGAATATCTTTCTGGGAAAACGGTAAGGAAGTGAATTTGTTTGCCACCCATAATTAAAATACTTGATCAGCACTGTATCAACCAGATAGCCGCCGGAGAAGTTGTGGAAAGGCCTCTGTCCGTGGTTAAAGAACTCGTAGAGAATGCCATTGACGCCGGGGCCAAGAAAATTGAGATCAGTGTGGAGGGCGGGGGGCAATCCCTGATCAAAGTCAGGGACGACGGTTGCGGCATGCTTTCCGAGGACTTGAAACTGGCCATCTTGCCCCATGCTACCAGCAAAATTACCAGGATTGAAGATCTTAATGATTTAAGGACTTTGGGTTTTAGGGGAGAGGCTTTGTCCAGTATTGCCGCCATCTCCAAATTAAGTATCGTATCCCGCCGGCCGGAGGAAGCGGTAGGCTGGGAGATACGGGTTGAAGGAGGAAAGCTGGTTTCCTTTACGGAAACGGGCTGTGCACCGGGAACAGTGGTGACGGTAACCGATCTTTTTTTCAACACCCCTGCGCGCCGTAAGTTTTTGCGTTCCCCAAATACGGAGTTCGGGCTGATATCGGATATGATAGGCAGATTGGCTTTGGCTAACCCGGATATTTCTTTTTCCCTGCGCCATCCTCAAACCCCGGTTTTAAATACTACGGGCAGGGGGGATTTGTTGGATACCATAGCGGCAGTGCTGGGAAACGAAACGGCCCGTAAAATGCTGCCTTTGGAATTTAAAGGCAATAATATTGAAATATCCGGTTTCATCGGCAGCCCTGAATTGGTAAGAAACTCCCGGGACGGGGTAACATTCATAGTCAATGGCCGCTTTGTCCGCTCTCAGCTTTTGTATCAGGCTTTAAAAGAAGGTTACCATACTCTAATACCGGCGGGCACCTATCCCTTTGCCGTCGTGAATTTAACTATGCCTCCGGCTTTTTATGATGTCAATGTTCATCCTTCCAAGCTGGAAATAAAATTTAAAGAACCGAAAACACTGGCGGCCATGCTCAGCGACTCAATTCGCAACACATTGTTTAAGGCCAAGCCCATAAGGCCATTATACGACGATCGTTCGGATTATAAGGACAAGGACTCGGTTAAGGGAGAAAATTTGCCAAACCAGATAATTACAGAGCCGCAAAAGGTATATCATTCCGGCCCCAAAGGGGGAGGCAACTGGGAACAGCTGAAAATACTGTATAAGCCTTTGGAAAATGAAAACCCAATTGGCTTGGCCGCTGCTATAGAACCTCAATTCCGAGTAAATGTCGATGAGAATTGTGAAATCCGTATAGAAATGGATAAAGGTGTTAAAGTAAAGGGGGAGCCCCAAAATGAGGGGCAGGACCGGCAAGCAAAACAAGTCAATTTTGAAGAATTAAGGGCCATTGGACAGCTGTTTAATACTTACATTCTCTGTACGGATGACAAGGATTTTTATATAATCGATCAGCATGCCGCTCACGAACGCATTCGTTATGATGATTTAAGACAGCAGTTAAATAAAAACGGGGTAAGTTCGCAAATGCTCCTTATCCCCGAAACCGTTGAACTTACGGTTCGGGAAGAGCAAATCATGCTTGAGTATTTCGAAAAACTTCATCAAATGGGTTTTATTATCGAGAATTTTGGAGACAGGACCTATGTTTTAAGAGCGGTTCCCATGGCTCAGAATTTATGGGAGCCGGGTAACCTTCTAATCCAGTTTTTGGACGAAATCTTAAGCAAATCCTTTCCTCCTACCCAGGAAAGATTATTGGAGAATTGGATTGACATGGTGGCCTGCCGTTCGGCGCTGAAAGCCAGTGCCAAACTGTCCCTCCAAGAAATGGATCAATTGATTCAAGAATTGGGCAACAGGCCCAATCCGCTGTCTTGTCCCCACGGCCGCCCCACAATGATCAGTATTTCCAAGAAAGAATTGGAAGAGAGGTTCAACAGAGCTTAAGTGGTCCTAAGCCATTTGTAATCCAGCTAACATGATTTTCCCGGCTTTGGCCCAAATGGAAGGAAACTGTTTCAGGGGCAGGGGGTTTTGGCCGGAGCCGCATTCTACCGTGAATCCAGGTTTGCGCCATTTATAGATGAACCAGTCCTTGTAACCGGCGTCACTGTCTACATAACGTACTGCTCTGTACCCACTGACTTGGACCAACTGTTGGACAATGGTTTCTGCGTAGGCAGGCTCGAGTTCCCTGTAGCCCAGTAAATTTCTTCGCCTTGAGCATGAAAGGCCATAACTAACTCAAACTCATTTTCCCTGGTAAAATCGGCTATGGTTCTTGCCTCCGGCTCGGACAGGGGAAAGGGACCGGGATAATTCATGGGGGATGGGCCGGAAGTTTGACGACGGGATTTTTCCTCTTCCCAAAAAGCGGGGAACTGGTCGTTGAGATCGACACCCCTGATATTGGCTTTCCAGTGTCTGAAATCGGTTGATCCTTTATTGGCCTGTATAATTAGTCGGTAATAGGGGTTATTGTCGGTCGAAAATCCGTTTTGAACCAAATCAACACCGTCCGGATTTACCATTGGCACAATCCAAACGGATTTTTCCGCTAACAGTTTGGGGACATCAAAACCCTCCAAATCTTGGTCTGAGTGGGCGGCTTGAAGGCACTTTTCAATAAAAACCATTAAAAGAAGAGAAGTGATCCATTCATTGGCATGGAAAGCGCCGTTGAAGTGAAGCAGCTTTTTGCCGCTTCCCAGCCGTACAGCGGGAATAGAGCGGTTAAGAACGCTTTTACCGATATTGAGGATTTCCAGTTCAGGGTAGGCATTTTTCAAATTGCGGAGATCTTTGAGCATAGTTTTATGATTATAGGCGTCCGAAATTTTGATAATATCGTTTTCCGTCATCATCATTGCTCCTTTCCCTTATTTTGGAACGGTTAAAGATTAAAACTATAATTAGTCAATTAAAGGAAAGAGTATGTCTGATAAACAGCTTACATTAAGGTATAAATTGTCAACTGACAAGCTAAAGGGCAAAGTGGATTTTTTCCGTCAAAAGTACGGACTTAATCTCATTCCGGCGGATTTCTTGCCTGAAAAAGAAAATTGGCCTTTACTAAGAGTTACTAAGCATAACCTGATAATAGAACACCAAGGCGGCAATCTTTTTTTTCATCCCAGCATGGCTTTATTGCGGATGATTAATCTTAAACGGGGCATTGAAGACAGGTTTTTGCAGGCTGTAGACTTAAAAGCCGGCGACATTTTCCTGGATGCCACTATGGGATTGGCTTCCGATGCGCTAATTGCCGCTTGGGCGGTGGGCCAAGGAGGCAAAGTTATAGCCGTAGAAGGTTCAAAACTGCTTTATTTCCTGGTAAGCGAGGGTTTGACTTCTCTTAAGGGCTTAAAGCAGATCCGAAATGCGAAATCGGAGAAGTTAAGGGCTTGGAAGGAACTGGCCGAGGCGGCAAGCAGAATAGAAACAGTCTGTATGGATCATTACACTTTTTTGCAGGGACTCCCTGATCGTTCCGTTGATGTGGTATATTTCGACCCTATGTTTAGAGATACCTTGGCCGATTCCTCACCGTCCATTAAGCCTCTTAAGGATTTATCCATACCTGAGCCTTTGAGGGCGGAAGCCGTAACAGAAGCTTTAAGGGTGGCTCGCCGGCGGGTGGTGATGAAGGAAAGAAAAGGGAGCGGGGAGTTTGATCGACTGGGCTTTAAACTTATAAGCGGAGGAAAGTACAGCAATATCAGTTTTGGGATCATGAATCAGGGCAGCTAGGAGGGCAATTCCGATGAAACCGTTAATCGTAATAGTGGGCCCAACTGCGGTGGGTAAAAGCTCTTTGGGAGTGGAACTGGCTTTAAGGATCAACGGCGAGATTATCTCCGGCGATTCGGTTCAAGTTTATCGCAAGCTCGATATAGGCTCAGCCAAACCATCTGCGGCTGAACAAAAAGGAATTCGGCATCATTTAATAGATATACTTGAACCGGATGAACTTTTTTCCGCAGCTGAATTTCAGGCCAGAGCCAAGGAACTGATTGCGTCGATTCAAGAGCGAGGTCGCGTTCCGATTATTGTAGGAGGAACAGGTTTATATATCCGTTCCCTCCTGGATGGATTTGCTTTTCCCAAACAAGGATCGGAGGCGATAAAACAGAAATGGCTAAGATTTGTCAAGACCAACGGTCAAATAGCCCTTTATAACCGGCTTAAAGAATGGGATCCGCTCTCAGCCCAAAGATTACATCCCAATGACACGGCCAGGATTATCCGGGCTTTGGAAGTATATGAGCTTACCGGGCGTCCCTTATCTGCACAGCGTTCTTATGAAGAAAAAAAATATCCGCCTTTAGGTGAATCTTTATTATATATTGGTTTGACCGCTCCCCGGGAAATTCTTTATCGGAGAATTGACCAACGTTGCGAAGATATGGTAAAATATGGTATAGTGCAGGAAGTTTTGTCCTTGCTTCAGGAGGGGTACTCTCCTAAACTGAAATCTCTGCAAAGTATAGGGTACCGTCATGTAATTTTATACTTAAGGGGACTGTTAACTTGGGAGGAGATGTTGCGCTTGTTTAAACGGGACACCAGACGTTTCGCCAAGAGACAGCTTACCTGGTTTAGGAGGGATCCAAGAATAAAATGGTATGATATAACCCAAAATGAAATCGGTGTGATCGTTGACAAAATATTGGATGATTTTGCCAAAACTTGCAGAGTTTAACGATATAATGTACAATCGAAAGCAAGATAGAAAGGTGATGGAGGTATATATATGAATAAATCACCGGTTAATTTACAGGACTTATTTTTGAATCAAACCCGGAAGGAGAACATACCTGTTACAATTTATCTCATAAACGGATTTCAATTAAAAGGTACGGTAAAGGGTTTTGATAATTTCACGGTTATTCTGGATTTCGAGGGTAAACAGCAAATGGTATATAAACATGCCATTTCCACCATTATGCCCCTAAGACATGTGAATCTTAATACCGGAAATGAAGGGGCGGAATAAAAATTTGCAACTCAGATGGGCATAAGCGGCAAATATTAAGCCGGCCAATAAAAGATGGTCGGCTTTAATATTTAAGTCTGTCCCAGTTTTCAATAGGGTGGTTGCCAACAAGGTTAGAAGCATAACTTAACATAAATATGAAATTATTATTGACATGATAAATTATATTAAGGTATGATTCATACAAACGTCCGAATTAAAAATTATTTTCTACTAATAAAATAGCATTTTAATGCAGAAAATCTTTAAAGGATAATAAATTTAAACAAGACTAGAAAAGAGGTAGTAACACTATGATCAAAATAACAGCAGACAGTACCTGCGATCTTTCTCCGGAAATTTTGAACGATTATAATATCACCCTAATGCCGATTATAACGTTGGTAGATGATAAGGAATTCCGGGACGGTTTGGATATCACGCCTGAAGAAATCTTTCGTTATGTGGATGAAGAAGGCAAAACATGTAGGACTACAGCCATAAATTCTTTTGAGTATGAGCGCTTTTTTGCCCAGTTTTCATCCCAGTATACGGCACTTATTCATATCTGTATTGGTTCGGGATTTTCTTCCTGTTATCAAAATGCAACTATAGCTGCCCAGAACTTTTCCAATGTTTATGTTGTGGACTCCGCCAATCTTTCCAGTGGAAGCGGCCATATTGTTCTTGATGCCGCACAAATGGCTAAGAACGATATGGAAGTGCAGGAAATCTTGAGCCGCTTGGAGGATACCATACCAAAAGTGGACGCCAGCTTTGTTATTGACCGTTTGGACTATTTACACAGGGGCGGGCGTTGTTCCGGGTTAGAAGCTTTTGGGGCCAGATTGTTGAATATTAAACCCAGCATTGAAGTTATTGACGGCAAGATGAAGGTGGGGAAAAAGTATAGGGGAAGTTTTGAGCGCTGCTTGGAAAACTATGTCAGGGATAAACTGACGGACCGACAGGAGGACATTGATTACAGCAGGATTTTTATAACTCATTCGCCATGTGATCAGGCAACGGTACAAAAAGTAAAAGAGGCGGTTCAACGTTACGGAAATTTTAAGGAAATAATTGAAACCAACGCCGGCTGTACCGTTTCCTGCCATTGCGGTCCGAATACCTTGGGTATACTTTTTAAGCGTTTGTCTCCCAAAACAAAGGCGGCTCATAATAACAACAATAATATTTAATGGTTTAGGAGAGCTCCAATGAAAACCAAAGCCAATGAAGTCAGCCAGTCTCAAAGGATATTGAAGGCGGCTATTAAATGCATTGCGAAAAAGGGTTACGCCAATGCATCTTTGAGGGATATAGCCGATGAAGCCGGTGTTGTTTTGAGCCAGTTGAATTATTATTATAACAATAAACAAGGATTGTTTGTCGAAGTGGTTAAAAGGCTGTCGCAGCAGTATTTGAGCGAAATCGAGAACATCTTACAACAGGGAGAAACGAAAAGAGAAAAGACAGCAGCTTTAACCGAATATTTTCAAAAAATATTAAAAGACAACCCCGAGCTGTTTAAACTTCTTTTTGATTTGAGCAGCATGGCACTTTGGTCGGATCCTTTGCGGGAACTCATTGACAATTTTTTCCAAGAAGTAGCAATGCTTATTGAAAAATATATTTTGCAAAGCAAATGGCAAGAGGATAAGAGGTTAAAAAAGTATTCTAGAGCAGTATCAAGAATTATGTTGGGCGCAATGATTGGAACTTCCATCCAGGTGGTATTGGCCGTAGATAAGGAGGAATTAATGGATTCTTTAAACGCCATCCAAGTGATATTTGCAAAATAATTAAGATTAACTAAATCTTCTTAGTTAAGCACAATTCAAGAGAGCACTAAACGGTTTAAGTTTAGTGCAATTTTTTTAAATATGATGTCCGGATTGGGCTTGGTTTGGCAGGATATTGGCCGAAAAAGTTGAAAATATAATTGAATTCAATACAAGACGGTGCTTGATTTAAATAAGATCCCAAGGAGGTATTTGCGAATGGCGTTGAAATTTCCCCATCTTTTTGAACCCATAACTTTAGGCAAAACAGTATTTCGCAATAGAATTTTTGCTTCACCCACCGGTTTTCAAAACGGCGATCACCTCAACCTGCCAAGCAAGGAACTGATTGCTTATTATGAACTAAAAGCGTTGGGCGGGGCGGCGGCAGTTACTATGGGCGATTGCTTGGTAGACAGTAAAAACGGCCGAGTGACTAAAGTGCAATTCCCCCTTGATGATACGAATCAGAAAGGCCCTTTGAGTTCCCTGTGCAAGGCCATTACCAGACATGGTGCTGTGGCTTCATTGGAACTCCAGCATGGTGGAATGTATGCTCGTACTACAGGCGAGCAACTTGGTTACGTATGGGGACCTTCAGCCACCATGTTGCCCTTTAGACCGGGCGGCAGTCCCCAGGTTAAATCGGACGGGAAAATGATCGAGGTAAGGGAAATGTCCGAGGAAATGATAGAATACACTATTTCTCGTTTCGGAGATGCAGCCTTATTTGCCAAGGAGCGCGGTTTTGGCATGGTCATGATCCATGGGGGTCACGGTTGGCTGGTATCTCAGTTTATGTCCAGTAAAACAAACAAGAGAAAAGACCGTTGGGGAGGATCTCTGGAAAATCGCATGAGATTTCCCTTGGCTATTATAGAAGATATCCGCAAAAAATGCGGTCGGGATTTTCCGATTGAGTTCCGTATGAGCGGTTCGGAATGCAATCCCGCCGGATATGATCTTGATGAAGGTATTAGAATTGCCCAAATGCTGGACGGCAAAGTGGATCTCATTCATGTATCCGCCGGCAATCATGAGATTTTCGATGTGTTTTTTATTACTCATCCTTCCATGTTTCATGAGGATGGTTGCAATGTCAAATATGCTGCCGAGATTAAGAAGCATGTGAAAACACCGGTGGCTACGGTTGGGGCCTTGTCTGACCCGGCTATGATGGAAGAGATTATTGCTTCGGGTTTGGCCGATGTGGTAGAATTAGGAAGGCAGACTTTGGCTGATCCTGATTTGCCCATCAAAGCGCGTACCGGGCGCGAGGATGAAATTAACCAATGCTTGCGTTGCTATTCTTGCTTCTCTGAATGCGATGCCACTTGCCATTTTCTTTGTGCCATTAATCCCGTTATCGGGAACGAATATGAAGCAAAGTTTGACCTGTCTCCAAAATATAAAAAGAAAGTGCTTGTTGCCGGCGGCGGTATTAGCGGCATGCAAGCGGCTTTAACCTGTGCGGAGAGGGGACATGAAGTCATTCTTTGCGAAAAAACCGCTGAACTGGGTGGCATTTTATTGTGTGAAGAGCAAGTCCCTTTTAAGAAAAAACTCAAATTGTACCTGGAAAAACAAAAGCGAATGGTGGAAAGATCGGGAATTGAAGTCAGGCTTAATACCGAAGTGACAAAAGAATTGGCCGCTGAAATCGCCCCGGATGTAATTATTGCGGCAATGGGGGCAACTCCGATTAAACCCGATATTCCTGGCATAGAAAGTGATAAAGTTTTCGGAGCGGTGGAAATATACAAGAATCCGCAGTTGGCAGGGGAGCGAGTGGTGATTATCGGCGGCGGCCTGGTGGGCGTTGAATTGGCGATTTTCCTTTCCATTAGGGGCAGCAAAGTAACCATCCTGGAAATGATGCCTTCATTGAATTATGGCGCTTCCGGCGTCCATGGCGCTTTTCTCGATTTAAAAATCCCCGAATACGGCATAACGGTAGAACTCTCAACCAAAGCCCTGGAAATCAATGACCGGGGGGTTGTTGGCAAGGACCAAAGCGGCAAGCGGAAAGTTTTTCCTGCGGATACCGTCGTTTATGCCGTAGGTTTAAAGCCCCAGTGGGAGAGAGCAAACGAATTACGCCAAATGGCCAAAGAGTTTTATCAAATAGGGGATTGCCTGGCACCGCGCAATATTCTTATGGCTAACCAAGAAGGCTATTATGCCGCCAAAGATATCGGACGATATTGAAATTTTTCTTGAACCTATTTACCCAGCAAGTTATACCTCTTCTTCAAATTGGCCCTTGACCTCGCGCAGGTTTTAGGGCCTTTTTAATTTCATAAAAGGTTATGACTTCGCTTTAGAATGATCTTGCCCAAAGTAGCTGGAAATCTTTTGCTGTATTATGTTATATTATTTTTGTATGTTTAGGATGTTTATATTTTAGTGAATATTACTATAATCCTGATGTAATTACGGATAGAATTGAGGAAAAAGATGGTTTTCAGTACGGTGGTTTTTATTTTTGCCTTTTTACCCTCCGTATTAATTGTATATTTTATTACACCGACCAAAATTAAAAACTTTGTTCTATTCCTCTTCAGTCTAGTCTTTTATGTTTTTTCTATTGTTTACGGAGGAATCCAGTCCGTTTTTGTTCTGGGTTTTTCCATTGTTTTCAGCTATCTTCTGGGCTTATGGCTGGATGCCGCCCGGAGCAAAAGTTGGCGCAAAGGTGTATTGATTTTAGGTTTGGGGAGCAATTTGCTGCCCTTGGTTTATTATAAGTACTATAATTTTGCAGCAACAAACATTAATTACTATTTACACTGGCAAATTACGATAAGTGATGTTTTCTTACCGTTGGGGATTTCCTTTTTTACTTTTAAGGCTTTGTCCTATTTGATTGATGTTTATTGGCAAAAAACTGAAGCCGAGCGGAATATTATAGATTTTGCTCTATACTTGTCAATATTTACGCAAATTATGTCCGGGCCAATTATGCCTTATAAGGACATGAGAGATGAATTGAAAAATCGTGTTGTTACCTTGGATGCGTTTACCTATGGAATTAGGCGTTTTTGTTATGGTCTGGCCAAGAAAGTATTGATTGCCGACATATTGGGCCAAACAGTAGATATGATATTTAGCGCCGCTTCCGGCCAGCAAATCGATATTCCTACCGCCTGGTTGGGAATGATTTGTTATACCCTGCAGATATATTTTGATTTTTCCGGTTATACGGATATGGCCATCGGTCTTGGCAAAATGTTTGGTTTTGGCACCATGGAGAATTTTAATTATCCTTATATATCGCGTTCAGTAACGGAATTCTGGAGAAGATGGCATATTTCCCTTTCTTCCTGGTTCCGCAATTATTTATATATACCCATGGGCGGAAACCGTTACGGCAATGTTTACTTTCATTTATTTATTGTTTTCCTGGTCACAGGTATTTGGCACGGCGCATCCTGGACCTTTATTGTCTGGGGACTATGGCACGGCCTGTTTGTTATCTTGGAAAGAATGTTCGCTCACAGTTTATGGTATAAAAGAATACCTTCTGCAGTTAAAACTATTGTAACTTTGTTGATTGTCGCCATGGGTTGGGTTCTTTTCCGCGCAGCAAACCTTGCTGAGGCGCTTACTTATTTTAAATTGCTTTTTGGTTTGGGAAGCGATACTTCTTCCTTGGAATTTACCTTTATGTATTATTTTAATCCTCAGCTTGTCTTTACACTCATTATTGCCTGCTTTTTAAGCGCTCCCTTGGTTTCCAAATTGGAGCTCTTCTTATCTCAGAAATCCTGGCTTAAAGTGGGTAGAGTGGTTTTAATGAGTGTTCTGATGGTTATAAGTTTAATGTTTGTTATGACCGGTACCTATAATCCTTTCATCTATTTTCAGTTTTAACTAAATTATGGGTAAAAAAGTAAGAGGGAAACAGTATGAAGAAATTAGATCTCATCACCGTTATATTGCGGTTATTTTGTTGATTCCGATAATTACTTTTAATTACAAACCCGAGCAAATTTCGGTTATTGATAACCGGAAGCTGGCGGAGTTGCCTACTGTTACTTCAGATACCCCGGTGACGGATTTGATAAAAGAGTTAAATTCCTATGTTAATGATCGGATTGGCTTGAGGGATTATTTCATAACTTCTTCTGTAATTCTCCAGGATAAATTATTCGGTGTGTTGGTCCATCCCCTTTATACCAACGGAAAAGAAGGCTATGTTTTTCTCAAGCTAAACCCTCAATTAACCGATTTTGATTATATTAACGAATTTGTAGACTTTGTGGCCAAACTGCAGGACTATTGCCGGCAAAGAAATGCGGTTTTCCTTTTTAGCTTGGAACCCTCCAAGCAAATTGTTTACGAGCAGTACTTGCCTGAAGGTGTCAATTATAAAAATGACCGCCTGGAGGTAATGTTGAAGGGTTTGGCAGAGAAAAAAATCAATTATGTTTACACCGCACCCGCTTTGATCGAAGCCAGTAAAGAGTTGCAAGTTTATAATGTCAAGTATGATGCCGGGCATTGGAATGATCATGGGGCCTTTGTGGGCATTTCAATTATACTTAAAAACTTGCAAAATAATTACCCGTCTCTGAGCCTGCCGAAAAAAGAGGATTATGATATTTCATATGAGTTACGTACTTCTTTGCCTGTTTCCTATCACCCCATAAGGGAGGAGGTCCCGGTCTACACTCTGAAAAATCCTCAGACTGTCCGCCTGGATACCTATAAGGATGAAATCAAGCTGAATGAAACAGGTTGGTATTATTCTTATTGCCTAAATCCCAATAAGCCTACGGCACCTAAAATTCTTGTTTTCATGGGCAGTTATTTTCTAGGGAAAGAAAAATATATAGCCGAAAGTTTTTCCAAAACTGTTTTTGTGCATAGTTATAAGAACATCCAGGATATTGATTATTACTTTAATATCTTTCAACCTGACATAGTGCTTTTTCAGACAGTGGATTATGCGACAAAAGATTTATATTATCCCTTGAACCTCATCCGGGATGTGGAATATAGTCCCGCTTACAACACAATGGAAAATTTACCGACTGCTGATTTTGCCTCTGTAGCGGCAAAAACGGGACAAGAATGGAGAAAAGTCGCTTTAGACAGCGACAGGCAGCTTGTGGACTTTACAATTCCCGTTTCAGGAGACAGGATCTCTTATGCCTATGCCCAAATTAATGACGAGTTTTATGATTTTAGGGTGGTTTCCCAGCAGGGTGAACAAATGATCAGCATTACTTTGGACAAAAATATTATTTTGTCTGCCAGGAGTATGCAGATAATCCTTATTTCCGCCGATAAGACCATGCAAAGAAAAATACCATTGGATTTTGGATTAAAATAAAAAACCATAAAAATAAAAATCTTTAACTTTAAATAAAAAATCTTTAGAAATGAATCAAAAGGAATGGAACCAAGAACCGTTAAAAAAACGCCACTCTAACGAGTGGCGCTAAATCTCTTTAAATCTTTGATTTTGTTATATAGTGTGTTACGGCTGATACCCAATTCCTTGGCCGATTTACTTATATTCCAGTCATTTTTTTCCAAGTTACTTATTATCAATGCCTTTTCATACTGTTTTAAGCTTCCTTGATAGACAGATACCGAAAGCATATTTTCGCTTGCTAAATAAGAAGGCAGCACATCCGGTGTTATTTCATTGCTCTCAGCAAAAACCACGGCGCTTTCAATAACATTGATTAATTCTCTGACATTTCCCGGCCAGCTGTAATTGCAAAAAATTTCCATAGCCGAGTCACTGACTTTAAAAGGAGGCTTGTTCATTTGTTGGCAAGTTCTGTGAAGATAATAGTAAATGAGCTGGGGAATGTCCTCTTTTCTTTCCCGAAGGGGAGGAAGTTTAATATTTATTACATTTAGTCTGTAATATAGATCTTCACGGAAACAGCCTTTCTTAACTTCTTGCCTCAAATCCCGGTTGGTGGCCGCTATTATGCGGACATCCAAGGTCTTAGGCTTATTGCCGCCAATGCGTACTATGGTTTTATCTTGAAGGAATCTAAGTAGATGAACCTGCATATCCAAGGGCATTTCGCCGATTTCATCCAGGAACAAGGTCCCTTTCTCCGCCATTTCCAGTTTACCTGTCATTCCACCTTTTTTAGCACCGGTAAAAGCTCCTTCTTCATAGCCAAACAGTTCACTTTCGATTAAACCCTTTGGAATTGAACCGCAATTAATGGGAACAAAGGAACCTTTTCTTTTGCTTTCGGAGTGAATAATTTGAGCAATAAGTTCTTTGCCTGTACCGCTTTCCCCTTCTATTAATATACTGGTGTTTACTTGGGCGGCTTTAAGGGAACGTTCAACCACATCCAACCATTTTTTTGATTCGCCGACGGGCCGAATCGGTCCCAACTTGGTCTTGGGAATGTAGCTAATTTTATTTGTTCCCAGCGGCTCTAAAAACAGAATGGAGTTGTTATTGTTCCTAGTACTGTGTTTAGTTATTTTACATTTGATTTTTTGGCTTTTGACCATTAAATCCAGCTCAGTTTTCAAATTTTTATGTTTAATTAAATATCTATTTTCATCTCTAATAATCTTATCATAGGTAATCCCGGTTATTTTTTCGATTGAATCGGCTTCCATCAAGCTAAGCAATTTTTCATTGGCATCGACAATAATACCGTTTTTGTCCAGTACAAGGGAATAGTGTTCAATAGAATCCAGCAATAGACTTAAGATACTTTCCGAACTGGTTCGTTTATTTTTTTCTTTGATAAGATTATACTTGTTCTCTATAATTTGGGCGGCCAATTTAAACAGTTTTTTGTCGCTTAAATTGAGTTGCCCAAAAGGATTGGAAATACAAACAACGCCAACGATTTTGCCATCCGAATCGTTAATAGGTATAGCAAAACAACTGCTGGTATGTAAGTGCGAGGCGTAGTGTTCATAGCCGTTGACTTCCACTAAATCGTTTTCTACTAAGGCCGTACCTACGGCGTTTGTACCAATGTGTTCTTCACTGCACATTGCGCCCAGCGGTATATAAGGATAATCAACATTGCTTTTGGCGAAAAGTATGTAGCCATCGGGCGCACTCAGTAAGACAAAGAATTTTCCTCCCAAATCACACAGTTCGTTGAGTATTGGTTCGGAAACCGAAAGCAGATCACGGTAGTTTTTGCGCTTTTCTTCCAATAAATAAGAATTTAATACTTTATCATTTTTGGTCGGATTAATTGTCGGATCGATGCCTTTACATCGTTCCCATGATTTCAAAATATGAGGCCGGATGTTAGGATCTGTGACAACTCCTCTTTTGATATAGTTGTCCCAGGTCTCTTTTTTTAAACAATACTTATAATCTTCAGCGAAGCCACCAGTGCTCACCCCAAATCACCTCGGCGGAATAAAAATGACCGGAAAAAAGCATTTGGAAATAAATATGAAAATATACCTTAAAATACCTACTTAATAATAGTATAATACTTATAAAATTATTTTACAGTCAATTCTGAAATTTTTTAAAAGTTATTAGCTTTTGAATATTAAGACAAGGGACCAGCCTTATCGGGAAATAAACTGTTAATAAATTGAGCACTGTTCAAAAATATGACAAGTGCTCCACTGATTGCCTCAAGATTTAAGCAAATTTACAGCCATGCTTTTTGGTATAGTTCTTGCAATATTCTGTATTTTAGGAAGTTTCAGACTAATTAGACAAGGAAAGCACAAGAAATTTAACGGAAAGGAGGGAAAGAGGTTTTATTTATATTTGTATTTATATTTGATAAATAATTAGCGGAAACTTCCTAAATATTTACTAATATTTTCAAGGAAAGATGGTGATTAAATGAACGATTTGGCGATCCAAAAAAGTGGCCGGTATGAATTTACGGTTGTTTTGCTTAGCTTTTTAGCGTGGGGCATTGTTTTTATGGACAGATTGGTTCTGTCCTGGCAGAGCCCGGTTATAATGGAATCATTACAAATTTCTAATACCCAGTATGGCATGTTGGGTTTTGCTACCAATATTTGCTACGTTATTTCTGCTATATTCTTTTCGATGTTATCTGACAGATTGGGTTATCGCAAAAAACTTGTAGTTCCACTGCTGTTCTTTACTGGTATTGCCGCTGGGGCGGGAGTGCTGGCCCAAGGATTCTGGTCCTTATTTGTTATCCGCTGCTTTGTTGGTATTGCAGAAGGACCCATGTTGCCTCTATTGGCTTCCCTGGTAAAAGATGCTTCTGCCGAGAAAAGGTTCGGCATGAATATGGGAATTGTAAACTGCGGCGTCGGCGCCATCGGTACCACTGCTGGTGCAATACTGGTTACCCAGCTGGCAGCGCGTTTTGACTGGCAGATGACATTCCTCCTTTCATCAATTCCGACTTTTGTTATCGCCATCCTTTTCATTATCTTTATTAAAGAAATTTATGTTCCGCCTGAGCAAAAGAAAGAAAAAGTCAATACCTTTGCCGTGCTTAAATACAGAAACGTTGTTCTTTGCTCCATTATTGCTATCTTAGGTATGGCCGGATACTGGACCGGTATGTTGTTTGCACCTGTCTATTTAACCAATGTTGTTCAGCTTGACGTAACAACCATGGGTTGGATGGGATCCCTAATGGGTGTCCTATACGTGGTTTATTGCTTTATCGTACCGACTGTGTCCGACAGGTATGGACGTAAACCGGTATTGGCTATAGCCTTTGTACTTGCAGCTATATCGCCTCTCTGCATGTTCCTGTTCTCCGGCAGTATGTTCTCAGTTGCCACTTATGTAATCTTCGGCGGCTTTGCTGCTTCCATGACACCGCTATATCATACTCTGGTTCCTATGGAGAGTGTGGATGTTAAGATGATTGCTTCCGCCAACGCGGTAGTTATGGGAATCGGCGATTTGATCGGTACAGCAATCTACCCGATTATAGCCGGTAGCATTGCCGATAGATGGGGTCTGTCCTTCATGATGCTGTTTGCCGCCATTCTGTTGTTGATCAACGTTGTTTTGGCTATCTTCCTCATTGAAACCCGTCCGCGCAAAAAGAAAGTGGCCGAGTCAACCAGCACAGCTGCTTAAGATGATTGCCCCTTACAGCTACTGAAGAATGGATGCTAAATAGATATTCAGTATACTTTTCAAAGGAGGTTTTAAGATGGAATTCTTCTTTACTGTACCATCAGCTGTCACCTTTGGACCGGGGTGTTCCAAAAAAGTAGGAGAAGTCGTAAACCAGCTTGGCTATAAAAATGTATTTGTTGTTTACGATGCTGGGGTTAAAGCGGCCGGAATAGTGGATCCCATTGTTGATGCCTTAAAAGCGGCAAATTTAAATGTTGTTGAATATGATAAAGTATTGGCCAATCCGCCGATTGAATGTGTGGAAGAAGGAGCCACATTAGCCAGAAATGCCGGGTCCGAGATTGTGGTTGCTATCGGTGGCGGAAGTGCCATTGACACGGCTAAATGTGTTAATGTTCTATTGAGCAATCCTTCACCCCTTACTCTATACGAAGGCGTAAACAATGTTAAGAACCGGACCAATCCATTTATTGCTATTCCCACCACAGCGGGGACCGGAAGCGAAGTTACCACTATGGCCATTATTACTGACGAAGCAAACAAGAGAAAGTTTGCCGTTCACGGTCAATATGTAGGGGCTGCCATGGCTTTGGTGGATCCTGAACTGACATTAGGGCTTCCTCCTTTCCTTACCGCTACCACCGGCGTGGATGCCTTGACCCATGCTATTGAAGCTTATATTTCCAAGATGAATATGATTCCTTCCGATGTTATGGCTTTAAAAGCCATTGAATTAATTATTCAAAACCTTCCTGAAGCAACGAAGAACGGTAAAAATCTGGAAGCCAGAAGCAACATGATGCTTGGAAGTCTGATGGCCGGAATTGCCTTTACCAATGCCATGGTAACCCTGGCCCACAGTATTGCCCATCCTCTTGGAGCCCGTTGCAATACGCCGCATGGTTTGGCCAATGCCTGTGTTTTGCCCTATGTTGTTGAATTTAACGCTCCAGCGGTTCCACAACGCATAAAGGACATTGGAATAGCCATGGGATTGCCGGTCCAAAACATGTCTTATGAAGATGCGGCTAAAACTGTGGTGGATGCTTTAATCGCTTTAAATAAAGAATTAGGCATTCCTACTTTGGAAGGTGCTAAGGTACCCAGAGAAGTATTGCCTCAGGTCGCGGAAGATGTAATGAAAGAACCTCCTACTTTCTTTAACCCAAGGGAATGCACTCCTGAAGATGTTATGGCCATTTTGAACAAAGCTTATTGATATACCGATTCTACTTAATCAATAACATTCTTTGAAGTAAGCAAATAACCATTTAAGGCTCTCTGTCAAATGTTGGGGTTAAGCCCGAAAACAGAGAGTAAATAAA
>ENA-UPSB01001722-UPSB01001722.1-bioreactor-metagenome-genome-assembly--contig:-NODE-1722-length-24051-cov-17.589265_pt1 | contig 24051 bp, 24 predicted proteins | sample MGYA00238182_ERZ773286 | MGnify/ENA primary metagenome ERZ773286 (study PRJEB29026, sample SAMN07631240) | bioreactor metagenome | isolation source: Switchgrass digestor | place: USA: Dartmouth... | reverse complement strand
GCGGAACGTAGAAAGTCGGCAGTCATATCATTTTGTACAGCCATTTTGTACCTCCTATATTGTTATTAAATATACAGATAGTCTTTACAATTGTTTGAAATTTTATAATAATTACTATATTTATCAGTCTCAACAATATAGACTTATCCTAATGCCTACTGATACTTATATCTTTGTGTCATCTGTATAGCTATAACAATATAGTAAGCAAATAAATTTAAGTTAGGCTAAATATAATTATATTTATATATTAGTACATTATTGTAACTATTTATTTTTATAATATTATAAATTTATTCAAATTTCATATACCAGAACAAAGCCTTCTCCCCTTTATTCGGCCCATTACCGTACAGCATTGTGTCAACACCGCCCAGAATGAAGCCACAGCTTGCATAAAGCTTGCAGGCTGCAAGATTTACATCCTGAGTTTCCAGCATGAATCCCGGCATTTTTTGTTCCTTAGCCCACTTTACTGCTGTTTCAATCAGTTTTTTGCCTATACCCATTCTCCTGTAATCACGGGCAACCGCAATATCTTCTACATAGCAATATTTGTTCCAGTTTTCACGTAAGATTATGCGTCCAACACACTCGTTATCAATATATGCCAAAAATATGGCTCTTTTCCTGCTGTTAATATATTGTGAATAGTCCAATTCCAAACCTGGGTAGTCTTTATCGTATATATTCTCGAACAATTCTTCTTTCCAAACCCATTTGTCGTCCTTAAATTCAGGTATTAGACGTCCATACACTTTAAATGACTGTTTTGGTTTGTAAACATCCTGCACATGCATCCAGTCCAATGGTCTGATGGTAATTTCTTTAGTCATTGTAAATACCTCCTTTTAATAAAAAATTGTATATTAATATCTTCATATACAACTTGTGTTATTAATAACCTGTTTTATTTATTAAATACCCTATTTCCGCAATTTAATCACATTTATTTATTATAATTTATTCATATGTCCATTAACTTATGTAGTTAATTAAAAACCCCACAGAATCACTAAAAAGTGACTCCGTGAGGCTTCTCACGTGTAGGACAAATCAATTGCCCCTTTGCTGCTCGAATCCGGTAAATATGGATTTATTAAAATTATAGGGGATAAAACGTCATCAAGACCATATTTATTTGACTTTTCAATACTTACCGGATTCTTAAGCAAACTCACTATTTTGGGATATTATTACATAGTGTACATGGGTTTGTCAAGAATGTTTATGAATTTCCTCAAGAAATTTTGCTACCCCGTCGGAACAGTTATCACCTATAACACCGGTTGCTTTTTCTTTCAGTTCGTCCACGCCGTTTGATACAGCGTAGAATTCATCGCATGCTTTAAGCAGCGCTATATCATTAAAATTATCACCAAATCCCAATATTCTGTCATATTTGTATTTTTCACGCAAGTACTTTACAGCATTGTATTTTGAAGCGTTGCAGCTGAATATTTCCAGATACCATGTATCCTCGCTGTAAATACATTTATAAAGCACCATATCAATTTCATCAATAGCTTTTAACTCATTTAATACCCCGACCAGTTTATTATATTCATCTATCATGCAAAAATATACAATATTATTATCTTCTACTATATCCAAAAAACTATCTGTACGCTTATAATTTTTATTATACTTATGTACCCTTTCATCATGAAACTCTTTCAGAGCCTGAGTATCCAGATTTTCATAATACGTTACCAGCTTATCATTATTTATAGTATACATAAATCCTGAAATACCATGTTTATTAAAGATCCTGATTATTTTGCAAACTGCTGCGGTTGGTATAACTTCAGTCTTAATGTACATATCTTTATTTGTATCATATATAACAACTCCGTTCATTAAAACAACGGGAGCACTAATTTTTAATCCGGACAATATTTTTACAGCAGTTGCCGCTGTCCTTGCGGTTGCAACAGTAAAATGCATTCCTTTATCTACCAGACTGTTTATGACAGTTCTGCTGTAATCACTGACTTCTTTTTCACTGTTTAGCAATGTACCATCTAAATCAGATATATATAATATTTTATTTGACAATAAAAACTCCTCCATGATAATAACATACATTTTATTTTAAAAGGGACATACCTTAATACATATTTAAATATAAGGTTTTGTCCCTTGTCTTCATTCTTCTGAAATTAAAAGCTCACTTTTTTGCTCTTCTATATCATCTATCATTTTTTGGATTGCCGATTTGCTTTCTTTTAATTTATTTACAATTTCATTTAATTCTGAAAAAAGCTTTTTGAGTCGTTCGCTATCCTCTCTTATTCTGTCGTGTACATTTAAATCTGTAAAAATATTATCAAACAGGAAATCCATCGTTCTTGTATTTGCATCAATTCCTTTTATATTTAAATCTAATTTATCGGGCAAATTGATATCATGTAGCTCCTTGTTTAAATTTTTGATCTGGGAATTCATTCTGTTAAAATCAGCTTGTGCACTGTCTAAATGGTCATATTTCGCCATGTGGCTGATTATACCGCCTCTTGCCCATATATCAAATGTAGCCCATTCTTCTGCGCTTTTTAAGTGCTTGGCTGCTATGCCTGCTGTTTTAATTACTTTATTGGCCGCTCTGATAGCTTCGTCTATCTCTATTATCTGCTTAGAAAGCAAGTACTGTTCTGATACCAGTTTATTATATTTTATTGAAGTTTCATCATTTATCTTACTTTTTATGATTTCTTCCCGTCTTCGTATTTCCGCTTCATATGTACGTTTAGTCTTTCTAAGCACCGTAATTCTTTTATTAATATCATCCCTTTCAGCATACAATTCTTTGACTCTAGACAATGCTTTGTCATATTCCATCTTTGCAGCAAGCATTTCCTGCGTTTCCTTAGTAAGCTTGCCGTCATATTTTCTTATTAATTTTAAAATTGTAGCCGACAGAGACTCTTTTTTTAGCTGTTCCACATCCAAAGATTCCGCCTGATATTTGTTTAATAATACACGTACATTTTCTTCTTCATTGGCAATATCTTTTTGTAATTTGTCTAATCTATCCATCAATACAGGCAGCATAGCAAGGTCTTTTTTCATTTCTATCAGAGTTTTTTTATCCATAGCAAAGCTCCTTATTATTTATAACAGAATATAAAATAATTATATCATATGTGCACATAAAATATTATCAATAATTTTTTACTGCCCGGCTGCGTTAATACCTGCTATATACCCCGATGACCATGCCCATTGGAGATTGAATCCGCCGCACTGCCCGTCTATATCTATTATCTCACCTGCAAAAAATAAGCCTTTTACTAATCTGGATTGCATTGTATTTTGATCTATCTCATTTGTATTGATACCTCCGGCTGTCACTTGCGCACTGGTCCATCCTTTTGTCCCTCTGACCTTAAATCTCCAGTCCGTTAAAATTTTCACAATATCCTCAAGCTCCCTGGAAGATATATTGCCAACAGTCCGCTTGATATCGCTAATACCTGCTTCGGTCAGCACTACAGGTATCAGTCTTTTATTAATGAGCCCAACAAAACTGAAATCAAGCGGCTTTTTAGTATTTGCCTGAAAACGTCTCTTTATAATTTTCTTTAATTCTTCTCTTGAAATCCTATCCATTATATTTACTTTTAAGTATGCATCTTTATTATCTTTCAGTAATTCCCCAGCTTTTCTGCTAATCTGCAAAATGGGAGGCCCGGATATTCCATAATTAGTGAAAAGTATATCCCCTCTGTCTTTTGCAATGGATTTATTATTGTGCAGTATCTCAGCAGTTCCTATAAATTTTACCCCGTCAATACGCTTGAAAAAATCCCCTTCCAGCATTAATTGCACCAGGCCGGGGAATATATCAGTAATTGTATGACCCAGTTTTTCCGCCAGCTTGTATCCGTTTCCGTCCGACCCACTGGAAGGCATAGCTTTACCACCTGTTGATATTATAACGCTGTCAGCCTGATACTCTTTCCCGTTATCTAATTTTATCCTGAATCTTTCTTTATTCTTGCTTATTTCATTTACATAAGCGTCACAATTTATATTTACTCCTAATTCATTTAATTCATACAATAAAACATCAAGGACGCTTGAAGCCTGGTCTGACATGGGAAAAACCTTGCCAAAATCCTCTACCTTATGTTCAATGCCCAATTCCTCAAAAAAACTTATAGTATCTTCAACCGTAAATTTAGACAATGCGCTGTAGGCAAATTTGGGATTCTTACCATTGTAAAAGTTGATATCCGTATTTATATTAGTATAATTGCAGCGTCCGTTTCCGGTAGCCAGTATCTTTTTGCCTATCCTTGGATTTCTTTCAAGTATCGTTACATCAGCACCTGCTCTTCTTGCAGAAATAGCAGCAACTATTCCGGCTGCACCTCCGCCTACTATTACCACTTGTTTCTTCCTTCCCATAAATGCCTCCTAAAATAAAAACAGCAAGCATCCACTTCACCTTTTAGCTTTACTGCATGTATATGTTTTTACTATATTTATTATAACATTTTCTGTTATGTCAAGCATAATGAGTATTTATTTGTCTCTTTCAAATCCTTATAAAGCAAACTCAGCTGTATGCCTGTATTGTTCTGATGCTCACCGCTGCCGTACTTTATATATTCACTTTCTATACTATAAAAATATATCTGGCAAATCTCAACAAATTAATTAAGTTCATCCCTTATCAGTTTCTTTTCTTCCTGTCTTCGTTTCTTCTTGTTTTTCAATTTATTCTCCTGTACTCTTGTTCTGGGATTTATGACCCAACTTCTGCGTATTTCTTTTATATAATCATATGTACTTTTTTTCTTTACCATCTCAATCTACCTCTCCAGCCTATGCCTTTTGTCATAAATCCAGTTTAAAACCCTTTATATTAACCTTTATTTCCATTGGCAGCTCCTTCATAAGCTGTATGCTGCCTGTAAAAAACACCATACCGATTGCCTTGAAAATTAAGACAATGAGCATGGTGTCATTAATAGCTTTGTTTTTGATAAATGTTTCTGTTACAGCTTCAACTATAACTTTTCAGTATAAAATCTTGTATTCTTTATAACTATTAATATATTCAACACAGCATACAGCTCGCTTAATTTTCAATTGCACAACAAAATAAGCTTTGTAATATTCAAAACTACAAATGCTCATAATTATTATTTCTTTGTGTAAGAAAATTAAGCGTTAGCTGCCATAGGAAATACCTCATTTTATGAATTTTTATGTTCATATTTTACAAAATACAATAATGAATGTAAATATACACAACAGTTATAATAATTTTTTATCATAGAACACCAAATTCTTAAATCGCTTGACAACTGCCGCAATAATATATACTTCCGCCCATATATGTTTCTTTCTTTATTATATCTCCGCATACTGGACATGGCTTGCCTGCGGTATTCTTGCTTAGTATGGTTTTGTATCCTCCAAAACATCCAAACAAATCCCTTTCGGTATCTCTTCCGCCTTTAAAAGCCATTTCAGCAAGAGTAGATTTCATAGAATCAAAAAGGGCATCCTTATCATCTTCACTTAAATCTTTTACCTTTTTCTTAGGGTGAATTTTAGCATTAAAAAGGATATCCTGTAAAACACCATTGCCAAGCCCTGGTATTCTTTGATCTGTTGCAAGCAAAGCTTTTGCACTTAATTTTGCAACCCCCGGAGCAGAAATGATACTGTCATAATAAGCTCTGTCAAATTCATTTGAAAGAGGAGAAGGCTTGTCCTTTGCCATGTCATAATACTTATTCTTGAAATTCCCCTCTTTAAAACACCATAAACCTCCGTACATCTGAACCGCGGCGCTTATAGCCGTAAAATCTTCAAACTCTATTAACAACTGATGCTTCCTGGGATGTTTGTCATTTTCACCATGAAATCTTAAGTTTACCCCTTCAGCAAATAATATTACCGCATCTTCAGCCTGTATTTCTATCATTCCTCCAAAACCCGATGCCTTGCCTATCGTCTTCCCTTCAAGCAATTCATGATAGCACTGAGGATCACCATGAAACCATGCAAATTTATGAGGGCTTTGGGCAGCAATTACATTCATTACTTTCTTTCCGCTTAAGGTATCATTAATCTGCTGTGCAAGTACAACAGACTCCGGCAATTCGATCATTACTTTCACTTCTCCTTTCTATTTAAATATCAAACAAGCTTATCTGTTCTATCTTCTGCTTATCTTCATAAGTATGCAGATACTTAAATATTTCATTACAGTTGCTAACAATTCCATTTTTCTTGCATTCATCGTGAAATATTTTCATCAGCCTGTCGCTATTATCGCTTCTGATTACATAACTATAGCCATACCTTTTATGATATTTTTGCTTAAGTCCGGGAAAATGTTCATCAAGCTTTGAGTAAAAATATTCCCTGTTCCCGCTGCGCAAGGTCACGCCTATATCAAAACAAATAATGCCATATACCTTGGCTTTGATACAATAATCTAGTATACCTCTTAAGTTCTCCTCAGTATCATTTATAAAAGGCAAAATCGGACACAGCCACACTACGGTTGGAATACCATTATCACGCATAATTTCAAGGACTTTAAACCTTTCCTTTGTTGTACACACATTAGGCTCTAAGATTTTGCATAAGTTTTCATCATAAGTGGTAAGTGTCATTTGAACTACACATTTGGATTTTTCATTTATACTTTTTAAAATATCCAGATCACGCAAAATACGGTTTGATTTTGTTAATATAGAGAGTCCAAAACCATACTTATCAATAATCTCCAAACATCTGCGCGTATATTCCAGCTTTGTCTCAATATGCAAATAAGGGTCACACATCGCACCTGTGCCAATCATGCACTTTTTCCGTTTCTTACGGAGCGCCATTTCCAGCAATTCAGGAGCATTTACTTTTACCTCAATATCTTCAAAATCATGATCCATATTATAACAGTTACTTCTGCTGTCACAGTAAATACAGCCGTGGGAGCATCCCCTATATATATTCATTCCGTTTTTGGGAGACAGAATAGTTTTTGCTTCTTTGTAATGCACTCTTTTCACTCCTGAATATTAATCTCAAACACACATTTATCATAACCCTCAGTAATCGTTTGCAGTTTTCTGACTTCTACTTCTTTTTCAAGTACTGATGTAAAAAGCCTTTCAAACCATCCGGTAGAACAATAGCAATATTCATAAGGCATATCTTTCACATACTTGGCCAGTCCGCAATAGCATTTAGTATATATGACGATAATTTTACCGTCTTTTATATGCAATTTGCCGCCGCCTATATGCTGTTCATTCAAAAGTGCAAGAAAATGTCCAGACTGTCAGTTTTTTTATATGCTTTCTTCGCTTTTTCAATAATTCCGTCCGAAATACATTGATACCCGCAAGGTTTCATAACTTTTCAACCAGCTCGGGACCATAATTATTCTTAAGTCCAATCAGTACACTTTTTACATGCTTGGACTGGCTGTTAGGAGTAGCTTTTTCATTCAGGCTTCCGCAGAGCTTATTAATATTCTCATATATTTCAGAGCCTGCATTATCTTTTATGCTTTCGATAACTCTCATAGCCTTATTTGCCATTAACACCCACTACTTAATTTTTTTATGATATTATATACCAACAAATCTGACAATAGTATGTCATATTAAGATTATTTACCATAATATCCCAGTGCTTTTTCCATTCTAAGTTTTATAATTTCACGAATATGTTCAGGTTCGAGTACCTCAACATAACATCCGAATGACATAATATACCCGTAAACCCACTCATCTTCAGGGAACGTAACTGATACTTTGCATGTGCCATCGGCATTTTTTATGATAAGCTCATCATCAAAATCATCATATAACCTGTGCAGCGCCTGGGGGTAAAATTTTAACTTAAGATTAACAAGCTTTGTTTGCTTTTCACTCTGACCTATGACTTTAGCTTCGTCACTCTTTCTTTTTACAAATACCTCGTTTGTTACATTTACATTCTTGATTCTTGAAATACGGAAGGTTCTGAAGTCATTCCTTGCTCTGCAATAACCCCATAAATACCAGGCCTGTCCCTTAAATATCAGCTTCATAGGCTCAATACTGCGAGAACTTCTGATTCCTTCAGAATTTATATAGTCAAAAGAAATTACCTTCCGCTCAAGTATTGCCTTTTTTACTTCGTTAAATTTGTTATTTTCGTTAGGCCTGCTTCCCCAGGGAGTAAAGTCTATATGTACCCAATCTGCCGAATTGGCATTTTTAAAAACAGCACCTATTTTATCAAGCACTATATCTATTACCGGATATTTGGTTGCCTGCAAAGTCTTTAATGCAAGAATCAAGCTTTCACTCTCATGATCTGATATAAAAGTGTTATTCAATGAATAGCCTTCCAGAAGTGATACTCCGCCATTTTTACCCTTACTTGTATAAACCGGAACTCCTGCACTTGACAATATATCAATATCTCTGTATATGGTTCTTGTTGATACACTAAACCTTTCAGCAAGTTCTCTGGCAGTAACTGTACCTCTGTTTAACAAGATTATTATTATTTCCAATAAGCGGTTTATCTTCATATTTTTAATCACCCCTAATATTATATCTTATAAATATGACAAAAAACAGTCATATTTATAATCATAATTACAATAAAAAACACAATCAGACATAGGTCCAATTGTGTTTTTACTTAAATTAATTATTTTTACATATTAATTTTAATCTTCCTTAAATGAAACAATCCACTAGTATTTTTTTCTGCTTTTAATACAAAGTCAAACTTTCCAACATCAAGACACATATAGAAGTCCCTTTCCGGCGACCAATCATTATTCCTGATGTCAAAAAACCTCTTTCCGCTCCCAATCTTTAATTTTTCTTTCGCTTCATCTATATCATATGGAATACCAAGCAATAAGCTTCTTATATACTCGGCACAAAATGTATCTTCGTCACTGTGGCTTAACGCTCTGTCTCCCATGCATACCAATGATACCTTCTGAGGTTTACGCATTTTTATATAATCAACAACTGCATATATATTAACAAAGCTTCCTGTGATTATTTCATCCGCATTTACTGCATTTACTATACCCTGCGTTCCTGCGCTGGTTGTATGTACAACTGTTTTACCACTGAAATCCACATTTTCAATGTGAGCAGGTGAATTCCCAAAATCGAATCCGGGTTGAATTTTACCCTTTCTTTCACCCATTAAAATTAAATCAGGATTTTCCCTTTTGAGTTTGTACGCCAGTTCAATATCTCCAACAGGAATTATGTCCTTTGCTCCATTTGCGCTTACGTAACATGCAACAGAAAACGCTCTGAAAACGTCTATCACAACTGTAAGCCCGACTGCTTTCCTTGCCCCTTCAATTAGATGATATATATCTATTTCCAATGATTTTCACCCCTATTTATCAATAAGTAACCTCTACTTACTGTACATTATTTTGTATTATTTCCTAGTCAGTTATAAACGCAGCAAAGCATTTTATGTAATTTGTTATGCTCATATTGCAATATCTGTACTTCCTATAGCTCCATGTTGCATTTGCCTAATTTCAATCAGCATTTATACCCATGCACTATCATCAGCATAGAAACTTCAATATCCCATATTTTTTTGCCTTCATTAAGCATCTTTAATCTATCATCATAGCGTTTATTTACCAGTTCTTTTAGCCTATCAACTTCGCTTTCGCTCCACACTCCCGGTGCGATATTCTGTCCAAGTACAATCGCATCCAAGGCTATCTGGCGGTTTGCTTCAATAAGTTCGACTTTGGTACTAAAATCCTGATTGAAGCTATCAGGAGCCAGAGTAATTTCTAAAAAATCAACAGATTGTTTCCACATGTTCAATCACTGTATGCGATGTGCAGGCATCAAAAGAATTATCTTTAAATGGAAGGTTTGCCGCATCTCCTTCTACAAACTTGCAGTCAAGTCCCTTCTCAAGGCTTTTTTCTTTAGCAAACTCAATAAAATAACTGTCTCTGTCTAGTCCTGTAATGCTGCTGTCGGGCAGCCATTCTTTTAGGCTGTGGCATAGAAGCCCCGGGCCGCAGCCCACTTCCAGTATACTCATTCCGTTCTCAAGCCCTAATGCTTTTAAGTATTGCTCTTTATACTCGTTACGGAATCGCATATTCCGGCTTCTATATAGGGTTTCTGCTCGTTGAATATATGTTGACCATATTTGGTTTTTCATATTTTCAGCCTCCTTTTATTTTTACAAAAGCTTCTTATTTGAAAAAGTCAAACTGTCAAATTTGAAGCTCTGATTAAATTTGGCCGGCCGGTAATTATATATTACATAATTAAGAAATAAATATAAAACCCGAAACGTATACTTATGTAATATTCAAGTGCTTAGCAGACTTATGAAAATTCCCAAACATGTTTTTACATATTTTTTCTTTTATTTTCCAGACAAGTTGGAACTTTATCCCTATAATATACTTGAAAGGTGATAAAGAACCTCCTCTTTATTTACTATTGCTTAAAACGGTAAACCTGCTTATTAAAACTGGATTTTTTATTTTTATTAAGAAATAACTATAAAACTTTTATATAAAAAAGGTACTGTTCTTAAGAAAGGACATTACCTTATAATGATTAAGTCGGTTTAAACCTTTTTCTAGTTTTATGCTCTTCATCAAGCACAGCTTCTCTTGCCGGAATTCCCGTAAGGGTTACTAATTCATTCTGTGCCTGAATTACCCTGTCCAACCATAATTGTTTATAAGGATCAAAATTTCGGCAGTCTTTCGGCACATGAATCGGTTCTGCAAATACCATACGATTTTCAGCGCCTTCAACAGCCTGCTCGATAAAAGCAGGCAAAACAGGAATGCCAAGCATTCTGGCTAACCAAAATGCTCCCTGTTCAATATCTTCTGCTTTGTCTTTATTTATATCATAAATAGTTCCCTGAGCGAATATAAGAAAATGCTTCGGTTTTTTACCTTCAGCAAACCACTTTCCCGCAGCTTTCATTGCTGCCACTGAGCCTCCAAAGCTTTTACGGTCAACCGGAAAAACCTTTTCCATCTCCAGCAGCGGCATCAATTCTTTAGGAATGGAAACGCCGTTGAAACAGTTTTCCTTAGCAAAAACAAATAACTGCGGATAAGTATCTGTAACCTTATGCATAATCTCATAATAATAGCTTATTATCAGCGGAGCATCAGTATCAGTTAAATGATTGGTTGCTATTATATATGAATTGGAAGTAAAATCCTCCGGCAATTTATAAGCTTTAAAATTATACATTTTCAACAGCGTTTTTTTAGCTTCAATTACTCTGTTTCTTAATTTTTCCTGATCATCTATAATACTTAAAATTTCTTTTTGAGCTTCTTCACTAAATAACGAACTGGCATTAAATAATTGCATAACATTCTCCTTGCAATAATAAATTTATATCCTGGAAATAGAAGCTGTCTTACGATAGCTTCCCATAAATCATTCTCCATTATATATAATTTTATGTCAACATAAATAATCACTAACTCACAGTTTATTATTCAGCACTATAATATCAATAATTTTTCCGGCGGTCAAATACTGATTTAAGCTGGATTTTTTATGCTTTATCTGAATACAGTCGGTTATTCACTTTTTATCTTAGCCTTTATTACCGTAATAAAGCCACAAGTGCCTTAATGACTAAATTAAGCCACAATTTTAATATGGCATGTTTGCCCTTCCTCTGTCGGAACAGTTACTCTCAGTTAATCCAAATTCCAAAGCTGAAGTTTCATAACTTTATATATAGCTTCCAGACAGGAGAGCAAATCAGACTTTCCTATCGGCTTTAACATTAAACTCTGCACTTCAAAAAACGGCTTCTTTATCTTAAGTAAACTTTGCAAAATTCCTATTATTTTTGAATTCATCAAATTCTTTATATATAAATATTAGGGTACTACAGAAGATCCAATATTCTTTTCAACAATCCTGTCATTTTCATCTAACCTGCTGCATAGCAAAGGTGAGTTTATATCGTAATTATCCATATTCCTTTTTACTGACTTGCTGCTGTAATTTGCGTAACAATAAATACATCCATGTGTACACGTATTATATGCTCCTATATCTACACTTGTGATACATCCGCAAGCTTTTCTCTGGTTTAAATCCTTTTTTAATTTGGTTTTCATACCCAGAAGGGATTCTATCAAAAAAGGGTCAATACACCTGGCATGCTCTATGCCAAGATCATCCAGATCTATCTCTTCTGCACATGTTTCTATTTTTATGCTATATGCCTTTGCAATATTAACTATCTTTTCTGCGAGTACTCTTTTCTTTGTATCGTCAATTTCATATATATCATATTTTTTTAAATTTTTATCTATTTTCCTATAATAATCAATAAAACTTATCACACATCTTGATGTGTATCCCTCTAATCCTTTAGCTAAAATCTCAAAAAATTTTTCATGGTAGTTAATATTTAAATCAGCATTCAGAATTATAGGATCATAGCGCCATATGACCCTGTCAGGGCCAATTTTATCCGACAATCTCTTGAAAGTATCAATTATTACAGATTTTGAGGGCAGATTTGTCTCAATTGCATTATTATATGGATTCAATGTGAATTGGAAGTAATATTGGTAATCTTTTATCAAATCCAGCTTTGGCAGCATATTATAAGGGTTTTTTGTCCAGAAAACTATACAATCCACCGCTTCCCTTTTCAGCGATACCTTACTGACCTGGCGCACATTCATCGGATTCTTTACCAAAACATATCCTTCTTTAATTCTTTTAAAAAACCAATCACTGTATAATGCCGGTATATCAGTCCTCCGGCTTGCACTGATAATCATTTTTATCATCTCCTGTGTTAATTTATGAGCCGGTAGACCTGTAATGCTTTACTCCCACTTTCCAGGCATAAAAGCATGGGATGATGAATAAAATCCCATAAAGGGGTGAAAGCATGTATAAAACTTGATTACCATTAACCCTTCCCAGGACAAACATTAGCGGATAATAATTCACGCATCTGAAAGGGATGACAAAAGTAAAAAGCCTGGTTATCCATTTCCTGTAGATACCAAGTGGATACTGGGACATTTCCCTTCCTCCGTCAGTAAATATATTAGCCACTTCTATACCTTGAATTGTCCAAAAACATAAAGTGGCTGCCAGAATATATATGCCGGTAAAAACAAATATTCCGCTCACAATCATTAATATCAATGTAACTACCTTTATTATACTCCAATCAATATCCAGTTTTATTAATGCCAATATCAATACAATCAAGCCTTGCAGAAATCTGCCTACCCTTGTAAACTCAAACTGCCATTCCAAAACCTGCACAACTGTATTACGCGGTCTTACAAGAATTCTATCAAATTTACAGCTTGATACCAAGCCTGAAAAAGTATCAAAACCCCTTGCAAAACATTCACTGACAGAAAAAGCTATATGTACCACGGAGGAACATAATGCCACTTCATAAAATGTCCATCCTTTTATATTGCCGAATCTTTCGAACAGAAAACATAACTCTGCGAAAACAGAGAAAGGCACAAAAAACTGTCCCAGTGAAAGCAGCCAGAAAGAAGCCCTGTATTGCATCTGTGCTTTAAAAAGCATCAAAAGGTATTTAAAATACAGTTTCATTTGCCCTTTAACCCCCTTGTACTACAACTCTTTTTAAAACTTTACCAAACAAAAATTTTCCGCCAAGTACAAGTATCACAAGCCATACAAGCTGAACCACAATACTTGCCAATGCTTCTTCAACCGAGATATTGCCGCTGTATACTCTGAAGGGCAAGTCAGATGCCAGTCTGAAAGGCAAAATATAAGCTATTCTTTGAAGCCATTCAGGCATAAGTGGTATGGGTATAACCGCCCCGGCTAAAAATTCACCCAGAACGCTGAACATTAACATTGAACCTGTTGGATTCATTGTTATAAATACGGATATATAAATTAACATTGATATTGAAACCAGCACCATCAACCCTAGTATAAGAGTAACTAAAAACAATATAAATGCACTAGCATTTTGAGGGTAAGTTAATCTATAAGGCTCGGGCAGTAAAAAAGCTATAAGCAAAATTGGAAAACATCTCAGCAAAGCTGCAGAAAGCCTCTGAGCACTGAGCTTTGCAAACCAGAATTCATATATACCGTACGGACGGCATAATTCATATGCGATATTGCCACTGGTGATTAGATCAAACAATTCCCTGTCTCTGAACTAAAGCATAATAAACAACGGAGAATAATAGAAAATCTCGAATGGATTATAAATAAGATAACTCAATGAGATGCATTTTTAAGAAAAACATGAAAGCTTATTTTTCCTAAATTTTCAAAAATTATCTAGTCAACCTGACATTTGATTGCTATAGTATATTCACAAACGGTAATTATATAGGGCTTAGTTTTCTACTGTCAAAAAGCAGATATTCCAGTTTAAACAACTGGATTTTTTATTTTTAAGCAATAAAATTGTTTTAAAATATTCAAAAATGTTTGGTTCTTATCACATTAAAATACTTGCAATTAAACTTGTTTTATGATGCAATTCTTCGTGAAGTATAATTCAAATAAATTAAAAGGTTTATAAATTAACAGACAGAATGATCGAGCATGTCAATGCAAACAATATATACTTCCATGCATCAACACGCTCTGTTCACGGTTAATTTACATATCTGTATAAACATCTATAATAGCTCCAATATTGTAACACGTCTCTTGCCGGCATTAAAATGCTCAATCCGTCTATACGCATCATGTGCAAACTTCTGCTTCTTGTCAGAAATAATTGCAATTACAGTATGAGAAGATATAATTTTATGTAAACTTTCAAGCAATACAGAGACGCAGTCATCCTCACTGTTCATTTCTGACCAGCTTGTTATCCTCCCGTATGGAATATCTGTAATTATCATATCAATATCATTAAGCTTTGATTTATGCGTCACCAGTTCTGCTGCATTAGCCAGAAAGTAATCTGTTTCTATATCCCGTTTATTCATGCAGATTATATTTTTCAGTCTCAATGCGCTTTCCAATGCATCTTTATGGGAATCTTTATTATATTTATCAATCAGATGTTCTATCTGATTTATCCTTTGGATAAGTCCGTCCATACTTAAAAGACTTAGATTTCTCTCTGCCAATGAAATCATTGCAGGTTCGATATCAGAAGCAATTATCTTCTTAATTTTATCATTATGGAGGAATCCCAGTACTGTCAATGTATAGGCACCACCGCAGCAAGGATCGTATATATAATACGGTCCTTGCAAACCTTTTTTAAGCAGGACGGCTCTGCATCTTTGAAACACTTCATCCCCCAGTCTTACCGAAAACGGAGCTGCTCCCGGCATATTATACAATACTCTTCCACTGGCATAATCTTCATAACTGCGCTTTTCATCCGCATAAAGGTACCTCAAACCTTTTCCCCCTGTTACCTACCAAATAATATCTTATTATTAATCCAAATTATACCATAAAATCTCAATACAGCTTTTAATAACTAATCACTCTTATAGCAAACCTCATATCTGCTGCTGTCATCATTTTAATCATTATGCATTATTATTTTGCAATTTAATCAAGTCAAGAACAGTTTGCGCTTGTCCGTCCTACCTATTATGCTAATAATCATAACCGCATATTTTAAGCATTCTGCTTATTCGCAGATTTCTTGCTGTCATATATTATTTTTTTTACGCTATACTCGGAAAGGTAGTACTTATTTGTTAAAGCTTCTATGCTGACACCGCTGTTATACAGCTTAATAATCTCATTGTTTCTCTCTCTGTACCTTTCCTTTGCCCCGTTAGATTCACCCCATCCTGCTCTAGAGGAATTGATTCCAGGTACATAAATAATTTCACCCTGTACATATTTCTGAATTTCTTTCACCAGCTGCTCAGGAAGTATCTTTTTAGCATTTTTATACTTCATTGAATCACACCCCTGTTGCAATGAGATTTTAACCTGAATCTTTGATATATGCACAAATAGTTTTCAACTGATATTTGAATATAAAAAGTCCGTAGAGAATAACCACCCCTACGGACATAAAAAAACACGGAATCCTTCCCGTGTAATTTCTTCTAATATTCAGGTTAAGGATTATTCTTTAATGATGCCGCAAAAGTATCAAAACGAACGTACAAAAAGACATATGCTTTTTGTCGTATAAAATGCACTTACGAAACACCCGCAATCATTGCTCAAATTCTAAATGCATTTTATATGTTTTAATACCTTTTGCCGATATTAAATTATTCAAAAACCACCCTAATTTCATGTCTCAACATTTTTTAATCACTCCTTTCTATAGAATTATTTATATTATAACTCATTCTATAACAACATTTTATAATAGGTCAAGAGAAAAAATTAATATAATAATTTATTCTTTATAAAAATAGCTTTCAAAATAGCTTTCAAAATATACATATATACAAGGTTACAATAAAGGTGGCTAACCTTTACAGGCTGCCACCTCCGACAGTCAGATGACGGCCACCTCCATATCAATCTTCAATTCAGACCACTCCTTTCTTTACGAAAGTCAGTTCCGGATACTGCATTATACTCAGTTACTGAGTACATTAACATTATAAAGAAACATACATCTTATACTCAAGCTATTGAATAATTATAATTAAAGTTTATAACTGAAAACATAAAGTATTTCTTATGATTAAGTATGTCAGGTTATAACAAACCTGCCTATCGCTGTTATTTAGGTTTCATCAGATTGTCTTTATAAACGCCTTTTGATATCCGCTTTGTATCTTCCAGCCTCTGAGTTTTCTCTTTCATCGGGTCTGAACTTATACCCTTTGTTCTGTTTTTGCCCATAATAATCCCTGCCTTTCTCAGAATTTAGTTTATCCAGGCGCACATATCTGTATAAAAGTAATTTTTTTGAAACTAAAATATTAATAGCAGTATAAAAATTGGGTAGTATATATAGAAACAAGAATATTATCAAATAATAATTAAATGATTTAATTATTATTTTTGCGGAGGTATTTATGGCAGACAACAAATATAAGGGAAAACACATGGCTATACCCATAGAGAAGCATGATACGGCAGCATGGGCCAACATAAAAAAAACAAAAGAAGTTTCCAATGTAACAATGCCTGATGAAATGCAGGTAAGAGATGCAAAAGAATATGTGGATTCAAACGAAAAGTAGAAAACAAACAGAACAGGGGTGGTTCTATATCCCGGGATACAGAACCATCCCCATACCATTTTCAGTTCCTTCAGCAAACCTTTAAATTCAATTTATCTTTCAACATTTCATTTTTTGTTAATATATCTAATATTTGCAATAATACTTCCTGTTCATCAAAGATAGCTTTATCTAATATTGGAACCAGCCTGCTAATAATATCAAATCGTTTGGAATAATATAATCTTGTTGCCATGTTAAAGAGTATATTATATGATTTGACAACTTCCATATACTTTTCCAATATATTGTCATCCAATTTTACATATTCATTTTTGCACATATAGCACAGTCTGTCATACATACATTTCTTATGTTCCCATAATAATCGGAAAGTCCTTAAATCCAACTTGTATTTGTTGCTGTTTTCCCCTAATTCGATTATCTCTTCCAGCCTTTTTTTCAACAACATGCAGGTTTTTATGCCGTATGTTCTTTTTCTGGTTGGTTTTTTCATTGGCCTTAGTCTTTCTGAAGTATTTTGGGAATAAACATAATCAAAAATAGATTCCGTTACTAATTTCAAATCAAATTCAGCCTTATGATCCCTCAATTTAAATATATATGTAAGGTCTTTGTCACCGTTTTCTTCAATATATAATGCTTTTTTCAAATCACTCATCATAATAGTATCTCTTGAGTATAATCCGCTTTTACCGTAACATGTAATATCAAAACAACTGTTTTCTTCATCATAGCCATAAATGAAAACATCATGCAAAAAGTTTTTATATTTATATGAAGGCATGTTTGGCAGGTAATATTCATCAACTTTTATCATTACATAACTTTGATTGTCAATACATGTTTTTATAAATTCCTCAATATCTACACCCATATTTTGTAATGTAGAATTTTTAATACGTTCACAGCAAAGAAAGGGATAATCATAAAAATCCATATCAAAAAATCCGAAAGCTCCACATTGGGATCCGGTAAAAATCTGTATAAAATGACTGTAAAACCATGGTGCCAGCTTATCAAAATTTAGAGACATTATTCCCAGTGTGGCAGCGAGATATATGTATGTCATTATCGGTGGCTTATCATCTAAAGGAAGTATCTTTTTTTGCATAATATACAATCTCCTTTCACATCTTATGCATAAGTAACAGAGGACCTTTTATACTTTTCAGCCTGAAGGTTAAACATTTGAGCATATTTACCGCCTAATGACATAAGTTCATCATGGGAACCTTCCTCCAATATCATTCCGTTCTCCAAATAATATATCCTGTCCGCATCCTTTGTTGTTGAAAGCCTGTGGGATATCAGTATCACTGTTTTGTTTCTGGCTGCTTCAAGCATATTTTTATGCATTTCATATTCGCTTATCGGGTCCAGTGCACTTGACGGCTCATCAAGTACAACCACTCCACAATCTCTGGCAAATACCCTTGCAATCGCTATCTTCTGCGCCTGACCCCCTGAAAATACAAAACCATCCTTGTCAAATTCCTTTGTAATACTCGTTCTCAAAGGGCTGTTATCATTATCATTGCCATTATATATCCGTTCATACATTCCGCTGCTTTTCAAAGCCTTGTTTACCTTATCGCATTCCTCTTCCGAATATGTACATTCATCCATAATCACGTTTTCTGAAACACTTGCCGCATAAAGCTGAAAATCCTGAAATACTATCCCAAATCTGTTTCTGTAGGAAGACAGCTTATATTCCCCCGCTTCTCTTCCATCCAGGATTATCTCCCCTTCATCGGGAAGATAAAGGCGCATTATCAGCTTTATAAGCGTTGTTTTTCCGGCTCCGTTATGGCCCACTATGGCTATCTTCTCTCCCGGTTTTATTTTCATATTGATGTTTTTCAGAATATAATCGCTGTTCTTATCGTACCTGAAGCTTACATTTCTCAGTTCAATGCCGTTTGCTCCTTTTAATGGTTCAAGCCCCTCATGGTTTTCCCTGATTTTAGGTTCCATACTTATGAATTTTTTGTAATTCTCTATGTACATACTGTGCTGGTGCAATTGAGGTATAATATCGATTATTCCTTGTATATTACTTTTCAGGCTTAATATTATGTTAACTAATGCGGACAGGGTTCCTACGGTATATGTTTTATAAATTATCGCTTTCAATGCAATATATAAAAATGGCAGAAACCTGCCGAACAACAATTCTGAAGCATAGGTCCCGCTTTTCAGCAAAGTTACTTTGCGCCCAAATACATTTATTATTTTGCTGTATTGTGTTATAACTTTGTCATATAAGCCCATGAGTACATTTGATATATTGAATAATCTAATTTCTTTTGCATACTCAGGTAAGTAAAATGTCCTTTTTAAATAATCAATCTGCCTCTTCATTGTTATTGAGTTTTTTTCATAATCATAGCTTACTTTAACGTATTGTTTATTAAGGTAAAGGGAAAGGCAAGTATATACCAGGCAGAAAGCAATAATCATAGGTTCCAGTGCAACTGCAAGTGAAAATATACCTGTGATTGTGAATACAATTTTGACAAAGGAAAAGCATGTATTCATAACTTTTATAGCCCTATTATCCGCGTCATTCATTACCCAAATATATTTATCATAAAATTCCGGGGCATCATAACAGGACAAATCTATGCTTTTGGCTTTTTCCAACAGTTTTTTCTGAAAGGCTCTTCTGATTATCATATTTGATCTGGGTATATAAACATTTGAAAACCAATAATTAAAGGAGTAGATCAGGACATATGATATACCCAATATAATCAAATATCTGGTAATAGTATCAAAAGGGGATAAATTTACGATTGAATCAAAAATCAGCTTTATAAGGTATATGTTCACAAACAAAAGCTGAAATAGCCCCACTAAAATGTTTACAAAATTCACCATAAATCTGGATGGCGAAATTTTAAATATACTTTTTAAAATATAAAAATTATTGGAGATGATAGCTGCACGCTTCATATATCCTTTTCCTTTCTAATCTTCATACTTTTCAGCCTGAAGGTTAAACATTTGAGCATATTTACCGCCTAATGACATAAGTTCATCATGGGAACCTTCCTCCAATATCATTCCGTTCTCCAAATAATATATCCTGTCTGCATCCTTTGTCGTTGAAAGCCTGTGGGATATAAGTATCACCGTTTTATTTCTGGCTGCTTCAAGCATATTTTTATGCATCTCATATTCGCTTATCGGGTCCAGCGCACTTGACGGCTCATCAAGTACAACAACTCCGCAATCTCTGGCAAATACCCTTGCAATCGCTATCTTCTGCGCCTGGCCCCCTGAAAATACAAAACCATCCTTGTCAAATTCCTTTGTAATACTCATTCTCAAAGGGCTGTTATCATTATCATTGCCGCTATATATCCGTTCATATATCCCGCTGCTTTTCAAAGCCTTGTTTACCTTATCGCATTCCTCTTCTGAATATGTACATTCATCCATAATAACGTTTTCTGAAACACTTACCCCATAAAGCTGAAAATCCTGAAATACTGTCCCAAATCTGTTTCTGTAGGAAGACAGCTTATATTCCCCCGCTTCTCTTCCATCCAGGATTATCTCCCCTTCATCGGGAAGATAAAGGCGCATTATCAGCTTTATAAGCGTTGTTTTTCCGGCTCCGTTATGGCCCACTATGGCTATCTTCTCTCCCGGTTTTATTTTCATATTGATGTTTTTCAGAATATAATCGCTGTTCTTATCGTACCTGAAGCTTACATTTCTCAATTCAATGTCGTTTGCTCCTTTTAATGGTTCAATTCCCTCATGGTTTTCCTTAATTTCGGGTTCCATACTTATAAATTTTTTATAATTTTCTATGTACATACTATGCTGATGCAGTTTAGGGAAAATATTAACTACAGTGTTAAGCCTGTAGCTTACCTGCCATATACTGTTGCTCAATGCTACAATAATCCCGATATCTACCGATTGCTTTACTATTGCTTGATAGCTGAGATATAAAAGGGCAACTACCCCACATACAATACTTATAGATATTTCCTGCACAGCAAATAAACCTGCTATCTTCTTTCCGAATTTATTTACAGTGCGGATAAGCCCATCAACAGCCTTATCATATATTTTTATTATTACATTAAATATATTAAAAAGCCTTAACTCCTTTGCATAATTTGGTAAATACACAACTCTGACAGCATATTTTCTCTGTCGTTCCAATCGATTTTTTTCTTTATCATATTTTATTTGAATTTTGTTTATTAAGAAATTTAGCAAAAGTGAAACAAAGACGGGAAACAGTGCAAATATGATCATAATCGGTTCAAATGCAAATATAAGTCCGACTACCGATGAAATCACAAACAGGTTGTTCAACCATTCAGTAATAGTATTTAATATGCTTACAGCTCTTGTATCCGCATCACTCATTGCCCATACGTATTTATTATAAAATTCCGGTATATCATAACAAACCAAATCTATTTCCTTTGATTTCTTAAATAGTTTTGTTTGGAAACCCTTACTGATTTTCAGATTTGATTTTGGTATGTACACATTATCGCGCCAGACACCAAAAACAGTGGATATTGTTAATGCACAGATCATAATGCCGCAAAAGAATAGTACTTTTTTAACTGAATAATTGTTTGCTATGGCGCTATAAATGAATGGCAAAAACAAAATATTCAGAATCAAATCGTCAATTGTGTTTAAAACCAGTGTTATAAGTGATACAACAGGCCTGCTGGGACTGTATTTGGTAAGTTTTTTTATGAAATAAAAGTTATTTGCCACTACTCTAAACACACACATCAACTCTTTTATTCAAATTTCTATAGTATATTTATTAATATTTAAAATATCCCCATCATATGTTAAGAAAAAAAGTTTAAGCAAGTTTCAAGCAACATACTTTCGTTTTCACGGTCTCCCAATATGAAACATGGAATTTGAAAATGCATTTGATATATGCCTTTTCTCTCTTCCAAAACCTTTGGATTCAGTTTTTCAAAACTAGTCCCCTGTACAGCCCAATCAAATTCCCTATGCAGGGGAAATATGCATAAAGCAATAACTTTCGTTTCAATATAACTCTCCAGGTATCCTATAGTTCTTTGAATATATGTAATATCATCAAAGGGATTTATACAAATTATGCAAGCATCCGGCTCGGTTCCCAGCAGAAACTCATGCTGAGCAACAGGGTATAACCCGATATTGCCGGTACTATAGGGTACGGTTTGCGATTGAGAGCCAATCAGTATTATATCGGGATTTTTCTGAGCGATATTCCACATAAGCATATTAACTACTGAAATGGCATCTGTACCTGAAACATCAACGGAAGCCTCATAACCCATAGGATAAACCTCATCCATTCCAAATAATAAAGCTGACGGTTCAGTTCCCAATTGTCCAACCCTATACCCCTTTTCAACGAGCATTTTCCTTAATGAAATCTGCAAGGAATATTTACCTTGCTTGGGACTTGTTCCAAATACGCCCAGAACAGGGCAATGTATGCTGTATAACTTCCCCATCAAATGCTTAGGTATTTGTTCTTTCTTAATACCAGGGCTATATGCAAAGCATCTGTTTTCTTTTATTGAGCATATTTCCTTTTCATATGCCGACAAATCATCAAAGGAATATATGTTTTTTTTGTGTTTAATGCACTTATCCAAAAATTCTTTGGTATAATTCCTGTTCATTACAGCATTGATTACGCCGGTATGCCCTAAAATCACAGTATCGAAGTCACTTTCCCAATCTATCTCCTTATCAGATTTTATATTAAAATCCTCATTTATATCAATTTTTAGAATATCCCTTACACTCAGACCTACTTTTCTGAGAAGAGGAGGTTCATAAATACCCTCTATTTGAAAAGTTAATAAATCAGAAAATCTGGCAAGGCTATGCATTTCCTTATTAAACGGAAAAAGAATTGCCTTTGCTATTTTATCAGGTTTGTCAGTTTCATTGGTATTTTCATTGAAACTAGCATATTTCCAGGCATTCAACTTGAGTTCTTCTAAGATTGCTTCCCTTCCTCGTACACCTGCCTGGATTAGTTTAGATGCAATTGCTGTTATATATGGTGCTGCAAAACTTGAACCTGCCACATACTTGTAAGTATCGTTTTTCCACGGCAATCTTTGGAGGGAACCTGTACCCATTATATTAACTATACTGTTTTCTACGTATATATATTGGTTCCCGCTGCTGCATTTTTCATACCAGTCAACACCAATTACACAATCGAATGCTGCAGGAAATGAGACAGATCCACCGTTGTCAAAGGCAGCTATAATTATAATCCCTTTATCGTCTATCATCTTGCACACATTATACAATTTAAAATAATCGTCACATCTGACAACACCATTACTTAAATGGATAATATCAACATCAAGATTTTCAATAATATATTCAAGTGCAGCAATCAGATTAATCGAATCTGTTTCATACTCATCATCAAATATCTTTATAGAGATATATTCTGCCTTCGGCACTGATTTGTATATTATAAATGTAGCTGCCGTTCCATGACCGATATTATCATGAAATACGTCCCTTTGTATACATATTTTACCGTTGATGTTACTTAAAGTCAACCCTTTGATAGATATCCCTAAAAATTCATTTCGGTTAACATCTATTCCGCTGTCAATAATGGCTATTTTTACTGCTTTTCCATCATTATTTATCCAATTGCATCTATCCACATCTGTCACCTACTTGACATATCATATTTTTTTATTGGAATGCTATTGCTTATAGATTTTTATTAATGTAAATTATTAATATAGATTAATTAATTAATTGAATATTAAGATTAAGTCTATATAATGGTGTAAAAAGGAGTTGAGCCAAAGCTCATACCT
>ENA-UPSB01001720-UPSB01001720.1-bioreactor-metagenome-genome-assembly--contig:-NODE-1720-length-24066-cov-4.732498_pt1 | contig 24066 bp, 22 predicted proteins | sample MGYA00238182_ERZ773286 | MGnify/ENA primary metagenome ERZ773286 (study PRJEB29026, sample SAMN07631240) | bioreactor metagenome | isolation source: Switchgrass digestor | place: USA: Dartmouth... | reverse complement strand
GAACATTTTTTTTAATGAATTTGCATCGTGTTTGCGAAGGCAATTTAGCACATCTTTATTATGTTGCTCAGCTTTTTCAGAAAATGATTTTTCAGCCAGAGTGAGTTCTATTCCATTGATGAAACGAGCACAACCGCTCAAAGATATCGCCGCAGCGATGATTAATAATCCTAAAAATATATAAGTATGCTTTTTCATTAATCCATGTGTTCCTTGTAACCTGAATTATAAATATAATTATTCCACCATATAAACCATACCGTATGTCCGTCCTCATCAAAAATCATGTAGTCTTTTATAGTGTTATCTTTCTCTACGGCATTTTTAAGTCCATTATAAAGATCCGGATAACCAGCGTAGTCGATAGATCCCAGCGATACCATTAGCCTATGATCTGGGAACATATAATCGGGATTAAAGCCTGTGATCCACCACTGAGCCTCTTCTGGCGCCCAAGAGAAGATGTTTTCTATATCGTCACTGCCGTAGTAATTATATAGATTTAATGTCATCGGCAATCTAATAGACGATACATCCCATTGTATTATGTTGACAATTGGCAACTTGTGAGGTTTTTGATATAATCCTATTTCCGCTCCACTTCCCAAATTAAGATAATTGCCTTTCCATGCCCATATTATATATTGTTTCCCGCTTGCACTATCTGTGTATGGGAATTTGACTTTATCCATATCACCCAATGTCCCGATTTGAAATGCTCGGTCATAGAAATCATTATATCCACCAATTGACTGCCATGTAGAGACCTGGGAATGCAATGCCTCCTTGTGATCATCATATTTAAACCACAGTATCCTTGCACCAAGTGTAGTAAAAATGGACAAGTCTAACTTTATAGGAGCATAATCTCCGTATTTGGTTGGTATATTACCGCTTTCTTCGCGCTCGAATTGCGCCTGCCATATGCCTATAGGGCCATTAGGATACAACGGATCTGGATCCTTTGGAGCCACTTTTTTATTATTAATTATTTTTGCAGAACCGTCGAGCAAACCGTCCCCATCTGTATCGGCAGATGCAGGATTTGACTTCATATATACATAGACCCTTTCTCCTACCTTGAGCACTTGAATCTCTTCCCCGTCTAGGAGATTATCATCATCAGAATCAGCATTCAAATAGTTCAAGCCTGTCAGTTTAACTCCGGTTCCCAAGCGGAGGTTTCCATTGTTCATCTCTTTTTCATAATAATCACGAAGGCCGTCATTATCTGAATCCTTGTATAAGTCAGTCTTATCAGCTATGGTATCGAATATGCCATATAATTTATCAGCTTCATCTGCATGATAATATTGTCCGCCAGTACCGGTCGCGATGTCTTTCAGCAAATCAACAGATACTTCATCGCCTAATCCGACGGTAAAAATAGTAATTCCTTCTCCCCTCTTCTGTGTATATATTACTGTAATCGCCTTCACCATCAGTCAGCAAAATGATATACTTTGCATGTCCGTCATTTTTATAACTTGACGATGTAAATAGGTCGATCCCAGCAGATATTGCACTGGACAGATTAGTTCCGCCATAACTATCAATCTTGTCGACCGCTTTTTCAAGCGTACTCTTATCAGATGTAAACGGAGTTACCACATATGCCCAATTATCGAAATCCACGATAGCAGCTCGATCATCATTTGTAAAATGGTCAAAGAAATTCTTTGTAACAGTTTTACGAACATTATTACTGTCATTGTAGGACATGCTGCCAGAGGAATCAATGGCAAATACTACATCTATTCCCTTAAAATTATCTTCGCCATCCTCATCATAGAGGAGATCATAATTCCAGGAATTATCGAACTCAGTTTTGTTAAGCAAAATGTACTTGGAAAAATGGGGGAGTGTAGCACTGACAACGTTTCCGGTTAATTCTTGATCCGGTACCTCTTCCAGAAGCTGAGTTGACTCATTAAAGTAATATAATGTCGGAACAAAACTGCTGTCATTAAATAAGCTTTCATCAAGCGTATAAGATACTGTTGCACTTTCAAAAGTGCCGTTTGCATAAAACTCCGTACAGTCTCCGATATATCCAGGCACAGATTGGTTGAAGAGTATATTATTAACAGTTGAAATCTTCAGAGATTCCGCTGCACTTCCATCGCTTCCCTCGATGCGTACGGATACATTTTCAATCTTATCATTTACCGTTATTGACGTTGATGCAGAAAAAGAATTGTTTTTTACAAGTGGGTCATAATTATGCTCAATCTCCCACTTATCAGATGCTCCGTCTCCATCGGTATCACTTTTACATGGGTCTGTTTGATATTTATATAATTCTTCTCCGTCAAGGAGCCCATCTTCGTCAGTATCTTTAGTGATAGGATTGGTATAATATTCTATTTCTGCTTTATTAGAAACGCCATCACCGTCTGCGTCATCTACGTCATCATTTTTCCCATTTCCGTCGCTATCTTCTTTAAAAGGATCTGTTCCGATTACTCCTTCTACAAAATCGCAGAGATTGTCATTGTCACTGTCTTGTGCCAGCAGATCCGTTGTGGTATTTGTGTCATCAATTAAATTGCCCATGTTTTTGATGTTAGTATTATACAACTGTTCAGACTTAACGGTTTTATTGCCTTGACGGTCTGTTGCAGTTATTGTTACGGTATTTGTGCCGTACATAAGATTAAAGCCGGCAAAAGACCACGCTTCAGCCACACTAATTTGCCCATGTGATATAACGCGGCCAGTGATTGACGTGATTTTATACTCTAAAGTATCTACTGTATCTGCGTTCTGCAGGGTACCTGAAATCTTGATTAATTGATTTGAAACGACATAAAAATGATTTTTCTCTGAATATTCAAAATTACTGTTGTCAATTGTTATGCTAACATCTTTTTTATCGAAAACGATCTGAGTTAGAGACGAATTCTGAATTTGATCGGATGAGGAGCCTCGATTTACCTGAAAGCCAATTGTGACACTTTGGTGAGGTTCTATTATTGCGTTGTACCCCGCATTATGTAGTACGTAATGTGTTCCTTCATGCGAAAGTATATATGCATTCCAGATGTTATCAATATTATAATTAGCATCAAAGCTGAGTGTCCAGCCTTCAATCGCTTTATCCGTTTTGTTTGTAATCGTGATTTGACCGATAAATCCAGTTCCCCAGTCAGACATTACTTTAAATGATACGTCATAATTTTGGGTAGAAACTATGGCCGTTTCACCCAACATGGTGTATTTGTCAGGAAATGTTGTGAACTCTCCTTTGCATTGAAACCCAAAGCTAATCGATTTGCCAACCGGTATATCCCGAGTGTTGCCATCATTTTTAATCGTATACAAATTATTTTCGTGCTTTAATATGATTGCATTCCATATGTTTTGAATTTTTTGTTGAAGTGGAAACTCAATACACCAGTCTTCTATAGTTGTTTTCCCTGTGTTTGTAATTGTAATAGACGCGTTGTACGCTCCGGACCAACTGCTGGTTACTTGAAAAGTTACTTTGTAACCATCCCCAACATATTCACTGATATGTTCACTGCTGGTAGTGTTTGATGTTGCAGCCGCTGCTTTTTGACCATAAGCAGAGAACACTATCACAATTGTGAGAAATAAAGCAATCAATCTCCTTAAAACTCTGTTTGAAAATTTGATAATATTCCTTTTCACCTTTTATTCACCAACTCACTCATTAAAATGTCTTATAACCAAACACCGTGCAATTCCTTATACAGTCAACACTGTATAACATTTGAAAATATTATCAACAAAATTGTATAATATTAATTATAAATTGTCAATAAATGTACAAAAATATCAAAAATCAAAAGGGCGTATCTTGCCATTTGCTGGACTTTTAAAGGCTAAAAAAGCTTCCTTCCATAAACTATATGGAAGGAAGCTTTTTTACGGTAAATCTGCTTTCAATATTACTATAGCCTGCGGTATTTTTTGAGAGCCAGAGAGTTTAAAGCAAGGAAGGCTACATTATAGCACACAAGGATAATTAAATCAAAATAAATATATGAGATATCAAATTCCCTCAAGACGACATCGGTTAAAGCGTCCGCAGCGTAGGTCAACGGGAATATTTTTGAGAGGGCGATAACCCAGGTTGGGGCACCGCGCAGATCGAATAGCCCGCAGAAGAGAACCTGAGGGACGATGACAATAGGGATAAACTGGAAAAGTTGAAATTCGTTTCTTGCGAATGCAGATAGTAAGGTTCCAAGTGCCAAAGAGCCAGCCGCCAGTAAGATGTTACTTTTGGACGACATCGCTTTTAACTGTCCGTAACTGAAACGCAGGCTTTCATTGGCAATATGCCTAATGCATAAACCCAAACTGTTAATACTTATTCCGCCTGAAAAATTCTTGACCAGCTTTTTCTTATCCTTCTGCAGGTCTACTAAATCGAGCATTTCGTTTGCACGCCGCGAAGCTTCTTCCTTTTAATCCAAACATAGACGAAAAGAAGAGCAGATTGTCCATTGCAGAAAGGTCTTCATACAAAGCATCGTTTTGGGCCATGTAGCCGATTTGTTTGCAAAGTTTGAGTGAGGGAACATCCTGATTAAATATCTTGATATTGCCGGAAAACTTATTCATTCCCATGATGGCCTTTACCAATGTCGTTTTGCCCGACCCTGAAGGGCCAAGCAATCCGATGAGCTGGCCCGGCTGCAGTTCCAGGTTTAGGTGGGGAATAATAGTAACGTTCCCGAATTTAACGGTCAGGTCACTGATAGTTACTGCACTTTGAGTTGGCAAATTGACCCCCTCCAAATGAATAAATTCAATGTGCGTGCTGTAGGCAAATTGCATTTTAAAACAATGAGAATTTGTGTTTTCACATACTCTATAATAGTACAATGTTAAATTAATGTAAAAAATAGCATGAAAAAACGGCTGGAGTGAGGCATAATATTACAGTTTCTCACACCATACAACTCTGTGGTCTTCTAAGGAAATTTTATATTACAGTTGAATGTGCTTGCAAGTTTAATTAGAAAATCAGTTTTGAAAAGCAAAAAGAAGGGAGGCGGAATCAACCGTCTCCCTTTATATGGAATGTTTATATGTGGTTTGCGACTTCAAAAGCGTCCCAAATTGCATACATGATGTTGGATACGCGGCGGGCGTCGCCAAGCAGGTAAATTTCCGGAACCTCCTGTTCAAGTTGCTTGTAGAGCGAATTTTCCGGCTCATATCCGATACAGAGGACAACACTGTCGCAGCTTATCTCTTTCGTCTCACCGTTTACATCTGCAGTAAGGACTCCGTTTTTAAATCCGGTTACTTTCGCCGACGTTAAAACGTCAATCTTGTTGTACGGGATAAGACGCTCAAGCATCTCTTTGTTTGCCGAGCAGAGCGGCGGATTTACTTTAAGCAATTTATCAAGGGCCTCGACAATGGTAACCTTTTTGCCGTTCCGTGCCAGCCAAAGAGCCGTCTCACATCCGACCAGGCCTCCGCCGACTATTACAACGCGTTCACCCGGGTCTTTGACCTTGTTGAGTACATCTGCCGCGGTATAAACATGTTCGTCATCGCCCAGTGATATGGTCTTGGGACTGGAACCAGTCGCGACAATTACAACGTCGTAATCATGTGCTTTGACAAATTCTTTTGTAACCTTTGTGTTCAGCGTTACGGGAACCTTCAGCAGATTAAGCTGATTTTCATACCAGCTTGCCAGCCTCAGATCATCATGTTTAAAGTCAGGCGCTCCGCCGGGAATCAGATTTCCGCCCAGACGCGAAGATTGTTCGAACAGTTCAGGTTTGTGACCGCGTATAGCAAGAACACGAGCGGCTTCACATCCTGCAACTCCGCCGCCGACTATCATAACCTTTTTTGGCCTGCAAACAGGATTGTATTGGGTTGCCCGTTCTCTTGCCGCCTGCGGGTTTACGGCACAGTTGAGCATAGAATACTCCTGAATCCGTCCCATGCAGCCTTCCTGACAGCTAATGCACGGCCGGATTTCGTTTATTTTCCCTGCCCGGAGTTTGTTAACATAATCTGGGTCGGCCAGCAGCGGCCTGCCGAGGCTAACGATGTCACATGCGCCTTCACGAACTGCTTTGGCCGCAATATCCGGGTCATCCATTCTGCCTGCGCAGAAGACTGGCACATCGACGGCCTCTTTGACCATCTTTGCATACGGTATATAGAGGCCTTTTTCTTGATACATCGGCGGATGGTTCCACCACCATGCGTCATATGTTCCTACGTCGACGTCCAGCGAGTCGTATCCATATTTGGCCAGGAGCTTAGCAGCTTCAATGCCTTCTTCAATGTCACGGCCTTTTTCTTCGAATTCTTCTCCGGGCAATGCGCCCTCACGCCAGTCTTTAATCATGCTTTTAAGACTGAAGCGCAGGGAGACATGGTAATCATCTCCGCAGCGCGATTTGATTTCTTCAACAATTTCCTTTGCAAAACGCAGTCTGTTTTCAAGTGAGCCGCCGTATTCATCCGTTCTCTGGTTGAACATCGCTATGGCGAACTGGTCAAGGAGATATCCTTCATGTACTGCATGGACCTGAACGCCGTCAAATCCAGCGCGCTTGGCGTTTAAAGCTCCGTCGCCGAACGACTTGATTATGCTTTTGATTTCTTCCACTTCCAACGGACGGCATGTTTTATTCAGCCAACGATGCTGAATCGGGGAGGGTGCGACGGGCGGAAATTCTCCCAAGTTTGTTGGAATTGTTACGCGTCCGAAACCGGCCGACATCTGCAGAAAAACCTTGCTACCGTAGGCGTGAATACGTTCTGTCATTTCTCTTCCGGTTCTTACAAAATGAACAGGATTGTAGGTGGAATTAGGACAGTTCGGCATACTTTGCTTTTCGACTTTGCAGTCGGAAAATGTGACGCCGGTAATAATCAGGCCTGTTCCGCCTTTTGCTCTCCGGGTATAATAGTCGATACCACGCTGATTGAAACCACCCTCTGAATCAGAAAGACCAAGCGGTCCCATCGGAGCAAGGCAGAATCTGTTTTTCAGTTCGACATTGCCGATTTTAACCGGTTCAAATAAAATCTCATACTTTTTTTCCAATTCGCTCACCCCGCTGTTAGATTTAATTGGCTGTATATTTGTAATGTTTAGCATTGCTATTTAATTAACAATATACTGCCAATAGTAACTATTGAGTCAAGGGCTACAACGAATTATTATCCCGTCATCTGTGGGACATGGGCGGGACAGAAGGCAGTATTGGCTGGCGTTATCGGACAGGAAACCACATATCTACAATAGGATGTGTGATGTCCCCGTCGACATCTACCAGCAGTATGTTACCGAAAGGTGCCGCTGAAATATCCAGATTGCGTTTGCGGATATGCTCCATAGTTTTTACAAATACTTTGCCGGGAGAGAAGGCAAAATCAGAATCGGCGATGACAATTGTATGGTAACAGGGCAGTGAAGGCAGAAAAACAACATTTTTATTGTCATAGGGAAGGTTTAACTTTTTTGCTTCTTTAGGTGTTATGGAATAGCCTAATACGGCGGAGGACTGATCGGTTTGATTTTCCCATCCGGTACAAAGGACTGAAAGGCGTGTTGCAGGCATGGCATCTACCCATTTATAAATTTCCTTTTGCTGAGACTTGTCATGTGAAATCCATCCTTGCTGGCCGTAGCTGACAAAAATCAGTTCAGGGTTCTGTGTAAATTCATAATCTTCAATTAATTCGGGAATTCTTTCGCACTCTTCAAGGTAATCACCGATTAATTCGCAAAGATGTTGATAATAAGAAATCATCTGTAGGCACCGCAATCGGCTTTGTCTTACACGTTCGATTACTTTATTGCGGTCTTTTTCCTTGCCGCTGAAGTGTTTGCCTATATCCTTGAGGGAAATTCCCATTGAGTGATATTTAAAATAAGAGAGCAATCTGAAAATATCATTTTCATCATAATAGCGGTATCCATTTTTTTCTCTTTTTGCCTCAATAATCTCTTTTCCCTCAAGAAAATGAAGTGCGCCCGGCGTTATCCCAAGAATTCTCGCTACTTCGCTTACATGATATTTCACTGTAAACACTCCAAAACCCTGTAGCAACTATCAGATTTTCTGATGAAAATTGCATAATTTTTGTATATGTTTTTACTTCTATATAATTATACACAGTTGGGCAATTCGCAGCAAATACGTACCTCAGCAGAAACAAATTATGATTGGGCTGAAATAGTTTAGATAGTAAAATATACTATTAAAGCCAAATCAACAGTTCAGCAAAAAATAGTGCAAAGTTTAAAGCCTCCGCAGATTCAGGCAAGACGCATTTTGCCTGAAAAGCGAAGGCTTTAAACCAGTTCATTTGGGTAAGGTTCAGCTTTATATTGGGAACATCTGCTGATTGGGGCAGCAGAAAGTAAAGCTGGCTAAAGTTATATGACAATTAATACTACACATCTTATGTATCGGCTATTTGGAAAAAATATAGAGGCAAAAGATAAATACACTAAGGACAATAGCAGAAAACATAAGTATTATATTCAGATATTTTTTTACTATAGGCCGCAAAAAAACAATCAAAGTGACAATTAAGCACGGCACTAATCCTATTACTGAATACTGCAATTCGTCACCTTCCATTGTGCATTATCTGTTGCCTTGTTTCTTTAGTTCCTGCTCGAGCCACTGGGATAGGTTCAAGGTTCTTGCCTCTTTGATATCAATTGGGTCAGACAGGTTTTTTGCCATATTCTCATCCGAATCCTGACTGGATAAACTGCTTGAAGGTATCTCTGCACTGTCTGTTTGAATATCGATAGAATCGCGCGTTGTAGTATCACCGTTATTTGCTTGTGCCTTCAGAACTGTAAATGCCATATTGTCATGGTTATCGAAACCATTTGCATTTCCCGCGGCCGATAACTTGGCTTCGAGCCTTGTTACATCGCGTACAAGATTTAAATTGCGAACTTCCAGGTCATTTTTTTCTTTGATAACACTGCGCAGCTTATCCTGTGTTTCCATAAACCGCGATATAAGGGATTGGAACATCGCTTTTTGCTGCTCCAGTTGAGAGAGGTTGTTTCTAATCTCGTTTTCCATTACATTGACCTTTTCACAAAGCTGTTCAATTTGCAGCTTGAGTTGCCGGTTTTCCTGTTCGTTGCGGGAGCATTTCGACTTCAGTTCATTTACTAAAGGATTGTTTTCGCTGTTCTGAACAAGGACGGTTAAAGTTTTTACCTTTTCTATCAGGCTTGCATTGACCTTGTCCAGCTCCTCGAGCCTCTTGAGAAGAGCGGCTTTGTCGTCCTCTTCTTTTTTCAAGGCCTTATAGACCATTTCGAGCTTATTAATATAGCTTTTTTCTGACTGGATAAGATAATTGGACTGTTCGCTCTTAATTTTCTTGAGCGATTCTTCAAGCTGCCTATTGCGCTGCAATACTGCTCCCAGCTTTTCTGAGACAGCATTCTTTTCATTGGTAGTGCTTTCCTTGAGAAGCTGATTTTTGTGTTCAGCTTCTTTGAGCTGATTTAGCAAAGCCATGTTTTCTTTTTTAAGCTGTTCCAATTCTCTGTTGTATTCATCCTGCTTCTGCTGGACGTTCTCAAGTTCTCTTATTTTGTTCTTAAGTTCATCATTGATTTTCTTACTGTTTTCCAACTGTGCTGACAAGCTTTCTATTTCGTCCTCCTTCTGCTGCAGCATTTGACGCAGCTTTTGTAGTTCTGCCTCAGCCTCTCTGATCTGGGCATTTTCTGCGCGCAAAGCCTCATTATCGCTTTCCATATTCTTTATCTTGAGATTCATTTCGTCTATGATTTTCGTGTAATGCTGTTCTTTTTCCTGGGACTCTCTCTGAAGATTTGCAAGGCGTTTTTCCGCATCGGACAATTGAGAACGCAAAAGGGCACACTCCTGCGAAAGGTTTCCTTTTTCCGATACTAACTCTCTGATCTGTTGTTCTAGATTTGTCCGCATCTGCTCCAAGAAATCTTTGAGCTCTTTTGCATATTGGACGACGCTGCTTTTGGAGTATCCGCCGAATGTAGCCGGCTTTAGTTTCTCCTTGAGCTCATCTTCAATGCTTCGCTCTGCGACAGTAGGCATTTTCGCAAAAGGTATTTCATTCGATTTGAAATCAGGGAAATCGTTCATACTAACCCTTCCTCTCCGCGGTACCTAAATGTATCGGGTACCCAAGTTGAAATTTTTCGGCTTCGCCCTTTTTTATTTCGATTATATGTTTTGCGCCTTTTACAAAACTTCCGATTCTCCATGGCTTAACGGATTCAGTCTTTAAGACCTTGAAATCATTGTCCAAATAAACAACGTCGATAGGGAAGCGCATAAAACATGTATGAATACAACTGCAGTTTTTTAATAACAGCGCTTCATTCGGCGACATATTCTTTTTAAACATCAGTCCCTTAAATCGTTTCCAAAACGTGTTTGCCACTTTGACCTCGGAAAACAGAAACTCGCCGTTTTGGTAGATAATCATGATTAAAGTCCCCCAAGCGTTTGTAAGATTGTTGGTATTGCAGGGCCTAACAGGATAATGAAGATAACCGGGAAAATGAATAATACGAGTGGTATGAGCAACTTTATTGGTATTTTCATAGCGGCTTCTTCAACCCGCTGTTTATGCGCTGTACGGATCATTTGTGCCTGAGCGGTAAGGACATTCTGCATTGATATTCCTAACTCGTCCGCTTGAACCACTGCGCTTACAAACAGCCGAATTTCTTCGATATTGCATCGTTCAGCGAAACGCTTCAGTGCATCTTTTCTCGGGCGTCCGAGCGCAATTTCCTGCTGAGCGACATATAGTTCATCTATAAGAGGGCCTTCGCTTTTACTAACAACATAGGCAAGGGCCTGATCAAATCCAAGACCCGCAGAAACACTGACGCTTAGAAGGTCTAATACTTCGGGCATCTGTGACTGAAGAGCGTTTTTGCGTTTTGTAATTATGCTTGTCAGCGAGAATCTGCGTAATGCATAACCTGCGTAAAAACCTCCCAGTGCAAACAGAGCTACAATAAGAGGCGGCTTTTTCAGTAAAATTCCAATATATCCGCAAATGATAGTTAACCCGAGTATGATAAGCACGTTCATTGCAGCGTAGTTCCTTGCCGACATGCGTATACCCGCTTGGGAGAGCTGGTCCGTCAGCCTTTTCAGCGACTTTTTGCTCATAGGCAGAACGCTGCCGATATATCCCAGCAGACGGGTAAGCATAGGCTTAAGAAAGCGTTCATTGAAGGGAAGATTCATTGCATCCAATTCGTCTTTTGGTTTTTGTCCTAATTCTTTAACGCTTTCGAGACGTTTATTTAGCCTGATTGTCCGCTTGCCTGTATGACTTAAAAGCATAACTACGATGCAAAATACAAGGACAGCGCTGCTGAACGGCAGAATAAATTTCATATCATCACCCTTAGTACTTAATGTCTACCATTTTGCGTATTATAAGGAATCCTACTATTTCAAGCAGCACGCTTATCCCGAGCATTATGTAGCCATATGTAGTTGTAAAAAGCGGCTGCATATATGAAGGATTAATCATAGAAATTGCGGTAAGGAGAATTAACGGAAGCAAACCGATAATTTTTCCTGAAGTTCTGCCTTGGGCTGTAAGGGTTTTCACATTTCTCTTTATTTGAATTCGGTTGCGGATTGTCGCAGATATATTATCAATAATCTCGGCGAGATTGCCGCCGACCTGTCTTTGGATGATGACTGCTGTATTCAAAAGCTCCATATCCTTGCTTTGCATGTGCTCGGCAATCTTGTTGAGGACTTCTTCCAAATTGACTCCCAGTTCAAGTTCCCTCGAAGCCTGCATAAACTCATAGCCCAGCGGCTCAGGCAGGTCTCGTGCGATATTGGCGATTGCCTGCTCGAAGGAGAAGCCCGCCCGCAGGCTGTTGGAAATAATCATCAAAGCGTCTCCGAGCTGTGCGTTAAACTTTTCAATCCTCTTTTTATGGGCGATAGAAACGATAATCGGAGGCAACGCCGCACCTATCACTACGAATATAAGGCACGCAAAGATGTTGCCGCTTATAGCGAAAGCGAGCAGAGCCGGCAGTATTGACGCGCATATCCACATCATCAGGTACTCTTCCGGCTGCAGTTTAATTCCTGCCGTGATCAGGTCAGCCCTAATCTTTTGCGGAACGTGCAGAAAGGAAAACTTTGATTTCTTTACCTTTCTCCGGCGAATACGCGTCTCTTCTTCAGTTCCCACTGTTTTCAAGGCATTGAGTCTTGAATTTAGATTTATACTCCTTCTAAATACACGGCCGAGAATCATCACTGCCAAGCAGTAAGCCAGAACAGAAGCGGATATCGCCAATAATATATTCATTTTGATTCTCCTCACCTGGTAAACCAATCATCACGGATAACTACCCCGTTATTCTTTAATTTGTCAAGTATATGAGGATGGATACCCGTTGCCTCAAATTTACCGTGAATTCTTCCGCTTGAATCGTATCCCTCAGGACGGAAAACAAATATATCCTGAAGGGTGACCGTATCGCCTTCCATACCGACTACTTCAGATATGCTGACGATCTTGCGGCTCCCGTCACGCATACGCGCTTGATGAACAATCAGATCTATCGCGGAGGCTATCTGTTCGCGGATTGCCTTAACCGGAAGATCCATTCCTGCCATCAATACCATTGTTTCGATACGGGAAATGACATCCCGCGGAGAATTGGCGTGTACTGTGGTTAATGAACCGTCGTGGCCGGTATTCATGGCCTGGAGCATGTCCAAAGCCTCACCCGACCTGACCTCGCCAACGATTATCCTGTCCGGTCTCATACGGAGTGAGTTCCTAACAAGATCCCTTATGGTGATTCTTCCTTTGCCCTCAATGTTGGCGGGACGGCTTTCCAGTGTGACTACATGCCGCTGCATGAGCTGAAGTTCAGCGGCGTCCTCAATCGTTATAATGCGCTCGCTCTCCGGTATATAACCTGAGAGAACATTAAGGAGCGTTGTTTTACCGCTGCCAGTACCACCGGAGACTACGATGTTGCATCTGCCCTTTACACATGCCTCCAAAAACAAGGACATACCGGTTGATAACGTATTATAATTAATCAAGTCAGTGATTTGCATAGGTGTTTTTTTGAATTTTCGGATAGTTATACACGGCCCTTTTACAGATATCGGCGGTATGACCGCGTTGACACGGGAACCGTCTGAAAGGCGGGCGTCAACCATTGGATTTGCCTCGTCACACCGGCGTCCGACAGCGGAGACGATGCGGTTAATGATATTAAGAACATGTTCATCATCTTTGAAAAAGACGCCTGCTGCTTCCAATTTGCCTTTTCTCTCTATATAGACACTTTTAGGTCCGTTGACCATAATTTCAGAGATGTCCGGATCGCGCACCAGCTTCTCAATAGGGCCTAATCCGACGACATCGTCATATATCTCCTGAGCAATCCTGTTTTCCTCAGCCCGGGTCAGAGTGACATTTTGTTTTGCAATGCTTTCCTTTATGACATCCATCATATCCAGAGGCTGATCATCTGGGTTTGCCGACTCAAGGAAACGTGAATTATAGATATCTATTACTTCACGGTGAACAGCCTCTTTTAAATCCGCGTATTTATCAATCAGCGCAGTCTGTGGATTATCAAACGGAGAATCAAAAATAGGGTTTTGACCAAATTTAGTTCTGTCCATCCGTTCTTTGAGAGACAAGACTATTACCGCCTTTCCTTACTTTCTGAACAAGCCTTTTTTTGTGTTGCTGTTGTTTTTCTCAGGTTCGGTACTTTGGTCAAGCTGATTTGCAATCATTGTATAGGCTTTGCTTATTTTGCTGTTCGGAGCATCTAAAACCACCGGTATACCTTGATTAAGGGCGTCGACCATGGTTTTCTGGTCATAAGGTATACTGGCCCATATTGGCATTTCCAATGCGTTTGCGACATTCGCAATGCTTATGTTTCCGGGGTATTGCTTGCCGATAATCAGCTTTATCTTTTTATCATCGACCAGAGATTTCAGTACCGTCAGAGCTTTTTTTGAGTTTCTGAGAGCGGCTATATCCATATCTGTGACAAACAGGATTTCAGAAGCCGCGTCGAAACACGACAGGTTAATGTCGCTGAAAGAGGTGGCAGTATCAACAATTACATAGTCATAATAGGACCTTAATGAGGCTGCAATCCTTTCTGTCTGCATTACTGAAATGCCTTCAGCAAACTCAGGGCTTCTGGGGTTGGATAAGAGGTTGACGCCAGAAGCATGGAGAGAGCAGAATCTCCTGATGGTATCTGCATTCGGATTGCTCTGTTCCTGAAGCAAATCCGAAATGGTATCTTTTGAATCAATGCCCATAAACACATTCAGATCCCCAAACTGAAGGTCATAGTCGAGGAGCATTACTTTCCTTTTTCTTTGGGCAAGCTTAACCGCAAGATTGGCGGCTAAAGCGGTTTTGCCTATACCGCCTTGCGCCCCAAATACGACGATTAGCTTCGACTTCCATGTAGTAGCGGCGGTATTTTCCATAGCAATAATACGGGTCATTTCATTGGAATAAATACCGTGAAGCTGCTCTATCAGGCTTTCACTGTCTATTGAAAGTGGAAGTATGTAATGTACTCCAGTCTGCATGATCTTGCGCAGATTAATTGGGTCGTTTTCGTCGCTTAAAACAACCGGAATGGTCCTCGGCCTTAAAAGGTAAATCTGTTGGCAGGTGCGCAGCGCTTTATTGATATAATCAGTGACGACCACCAGGATAATATCCGGATGCTTTCTGCTGATTTCGTCGAGAACTATATTTTCATCCTTAACATTGCCTACAAGTTCAATCTGATCACTGCTGAGCAATGAATGTATATATCCGCTTGTATCATCGCTTGAGAAAATTAAAACTCTTAGTTTCATTGGTCCTTACCCTTTCATCGCGGAATTCAATTAACCTTTGACAGCCACAGTTCTTGCTTCGACTGTTACTGTCTCGTCGTCCGTCTGGGATCTGAGGGTTAGTTTTATCTTGCCGACTTGCTGGTATAACAGAAGGTCAATTGATTCCTGCGGCGTTACAAGCAGCGTGATATTTTTGCCTCCGGTGTCACTACTCTCATTTTCGCTTTGACTGCTCGAGCTACTGCTGGTTTTGTTGTTCTCCTGATTGTTAAAAGTGTTATTGACGGCGACAACCTGTTTTTTCTGCATGATCATCTGCGCTCGCATTACTGATATACTTGTATTTTCAGCTGAAGAGAGTTTATAGATAGCGATCACATCAACTGTATTTCCGACTTTCAAAAGATTGTCGAGCGCCCCTTGTGCGTCGTTTTCAAAGCTTAAAGTTACTGCACGCATGCCTTTTGGAATTTTTACCGCCAGACCGTATTTCGAATCCTCAGCATTATCAGTGTTGCTTTCTGTTATCTGATCGCCAGATCGGATTTCTTCGGTTGCAATCTTCCCGACAACCTTTGAAACATCTGAAAATGCATCGCTTTTGATGTCTTTGGCGTTTATGTTTTTTGTTTTCAGCATTTCTTTGGTGATTACAGTCATAGGATTTATCTTCTGTACAGCAACTACGACTTTAGTTTGTTTGTTTTCAACGGCTTTCTGTGTGGATTTCTTAGGAATCATGATAGAGAGCACACAAATGAAGGTTAGGGCAGCCGCAATAATGGCTATTATCTGAATTTTTTTCATTAAATCAACCCCAGAAATAGATTTTGTTTATCGGCCTGGACTCCAAACACCGTTACTGTTTTGTTCATAAGCTGAACCGTTGATGGTGACTTTTATCGGCACCTCATTAAGGCCGAATAACCTTAAGGTTGTGCATTTATATGTATCCGTAAATTTCATAACAACCTTACATTCACGGCGTGTCCTTGAATTTTCAACCGTAGTATATTCTGTTTGAATTTGATCATCTCTAAGGCCATTCTTAATACCGTATTCTCTTACGATTTCGTCGAATTTTTGGGCGGGATCGTCTGCTTCCCATATCAACTGAGACTGTTCAAATCTCGCGTCACGCATGATTTGACCTATTTCCATTAGGCGGGCCCGTTTTATCGCGAGGAGTCCTATGTCTGTTGCCATTGCTGCCATACCTACCAAAACGATGAATACGAAAGCAAAGAGTACTGCGATATTCCCGCGTTCTTCGCTAAAATACCTTTTCAATTCGTTGACACCCCTTTTATGACTAACCTGTTTTATACGCTCTTCGTCTGCAGCAACCTTGTTTTATTAACCTTTTTTGTATATACAAGAGCGTCTTTTATAAAAATCTTACCCAACGGGGTTATTGGGTATATCTTATATTTAAGGTTTGCAGTTAGTTCCATATATCTCCAATAGTTCGTTTTATCTTCATATCTAGAACCCGCCCCCGGATAATGATCTGTTTTTTTATTGCTCCAAAGATGAATTTTCGCGTTGGAGACGGTAAGATTATCTGTAATTATGCCCAAAGCAGAATTTTTTACATTCTTTATAATTAATTTAGCTGCATCGTTCCCATTTATATAACGTTCTTTATCGACTTGATCATTATCTATTGAAAGTTCCCAGCTTGCCTCTCTGTAGCTGTAATCAAAGCATATGTATTGATAGCCAATCCAAGAGAAGTCTATAATTGCAAAAAGTATCATAAGGAAGATTGGCAGTACGAGCGCAAATTCAACCATAGACTGACCGGATTCTTTTCTAAATCTCAGCATGTCATTTCATCCTTCAAACTTCTCAAGTATTATTTATAACCCTCGACCACAATCATCCTCGTATTTTTGGAGGTAAGCGGCACTGATTTTCCAAGGATAAGCTGCCCAACAGGAGTTATAATAGGTACATCATAGTTTAAGGTTACAGTCGCGTCGAAATATTTAAACCAGCAGTTTTTTTCTACAAAACCGAAATTGGATCTGGCATGGTAGATATAATTACGCTGTTTGGTGTTTCCGGCTGTTATGCTTACATGTAATTTTGAAGGGTCAAGGCGGTCATATTCATTTTTTATCGTATTGTTCACTTCCGAAGTCATGGAATCCCTACTGGTAATGCGTCTTACACTTTCGCAGGCCGCACTCTGCAGCAGTATTTTCGCATCTATTATCCTTGAAATATCAACGGCCATACTTACGAGGATCAGAAGCACGCTGAACACAAGTACAAATTCAACCAAAGATTGACCGCTTTCTTCAGCATGAAAGCGTTTCAGCTTGTTACAGCTCAAATGCAACACTCCTTAATGTGATTATGAGGCAAAAGGCCATCACCTTTTGCCTCATAAAGAAACACCTTGCTGGTTAAGCCTTTAATCTGTAAAAGATATTTAGTAACATGAGTGCCCATTTGCAAAGTATTACTGATTAAGGCGCAGCAGGGCTTGCTGATCTCAGCGTATTTATTATAATGCGGTATGTATTAGTAATTGACGTTGTCATCTGACTAATTACGATGGTTAGTACTAAGGCAATAATACCTAAAATCAGCCCGTATTCAACCATGCCTTGCCCACTTTCTTCACTGGCAATCCAGCTTACTGTTCTTATCATTGTTATCTTTCAAATCATTACGGGTTTGAGCCTGCTGCGTTTGCTGCGCCGAGTTTATCGACTATATTCTGGAATGTTTGTTGCAGAGTACCCGACACTGTACCTAATATACCAATTAGAACAACGGCGATCAACGCCAGAATCAGGGCATATTCAACCATGCCCTGTCCACTTTCTTCACTGAGAAACCAATTTGCTAATTTTTCCATTGGATAATCCCTCCATTTGATAAATTATATTAACCATCAAGGTGTTTCCATCGCAAAACTAAAAGAATTATTTGACAAAATATGGGATATATAAAGCAATTAAAAAACCAGCCATAATATATCCGCACATCGGGAATGTGCTTTTAGGTGTCAGTGTTTTAAGAATCAATCCGCCTATGCAGTAAATTCCTATTGAAACCGCCAGACCTATCAGGAAATAAAACATTCCTGAAAGGCTGACAATAAAAGCAGCTACAGCGGCTAATTTCATGTCTCCGGCTCCAACACCAATGTTCTTGCTGATAAATTTCGTAGCAGCAGCAGCTACAGCAAAGATTGCAAATACGATAAGCAAAGCGATTAATGAGTCAAGCAATCCCTTGAAGTCGGACACAAGTAATCTGTAAATCAATCCTACAGCTAAAAGTGCGAGCACTAACTCGTTAGGAATAATCTGTAACTTATTATCGATAATCGTAACGATAATGGCGGCTGTAGCAAATAAAACATAAAAGATTATTTGAATTGGCGGGACACAGTCAGCACATAACGCAGCAAGCGCGGCGGAAATAACGATGATGATCGCCCTTCCCAGATATGAATAACCATATTTGGGCAAGGGCTTTCCCGTTTTTCCGCATTTGTATATGATTATCTTATCGACAATAAACGGGATAAGAAATCCTATGCCAGCACCTGCCACAGTCGTCACCAAAATTAGTGCTAACTTTTCCAATTGAATTTCACCGCTTCACAAAAAGTGTCTATTGCCTATTTTAATGAATCGAATTTTGTAGTAAATAGACATCCGGTAAAAAGGAAAAAAACCGGAGAAACGGGATAATGATGAAAAAATGTATAAATTTTATCAAAAAAAATTTGGATGAAACTCCGAAAAATGATAATAAAATATAAATTTTGTAGAAAAATTGTCGAAATAGTACATAAGAACATATAATAATATGCTAAAATTCGATAAATATTGGTGGTGCATCATTATGAATATTGCAGTATGTGATGATGATGCGTTAGACAGATCACGTATAGCGGAATTGGCTAACTTTTATGGAAAGGAGGCAATGGTAAATTTCAAAATTGATACATTTGAAAACGGTGAGGATTTGCTTTCTGCCTTTAAAAAGTCCGCTTATGTAATCGTTTTTTTGGATATTTTTCTGGGCAACTCCTCAGGGGTGGAGATCGGCTATAAGATACGAGAACTGAGTCAAGATTGCATTATCATATTTACGACTGTAAGCCCTGATTATATGGCTGAAGGTTTTGATATTGGTGCAGCTCACTACCTTATAAAGCCTATTAACTATGAAGGCGTGCAAAAAGCATTAAACCGTTGCAAATGGTTATTTGAGCATGATGAGAAGTATTTTAAGATAATGATAAACCGCCGTAACAGATACATACGTCTTAATGATGTTCTATACTTTGAGTCGCTGGATGATGTAGTGCTTATTCATACAGTCCATAAAATTCTTAAGGCGAATACGACTTTGGGAAATATAGAAAAGTCGATCGGTGGTGAGCCCTTTCTGAAATGTCACAAAAGCTATATTGTAAATATGAACTATATAAAGAATATTCTCAAAACTGATTTTGAACTTGAAAACGGTGAAAAGATTCCTATTCGAAAAAATGGTCGAAAAGGAGTGATTGAAAAATTTGACGAGTATATTTTTAAATATCTTAGGACAAAAAAATTTGAATAGTTCATTTATATATCCAGATAAAAATGGTATTAATATTGTGCTGTACCTTATTCTGTCGAGTTTACTGTTTATAAAAAAATTTAGAATTTCGTTTAAAAAGGTCATATTAATTTATGTATTTGCTGTGTCTGCAGAATTTGCTGTCAACCTGTTTTTCAGCGATTTGCCATACTATGTTGAAAACCTAATTGCCTGCGGATTTATCATTATCTATTTTGTTGCCGGTTTACTTATGATAGAAACCGTCTGGTCAAAGCTGCTATATGTTTTTTTAATTACGTTGAATTATAAAGCACTAATAAACGCAGTGAAAAAAATAGTATTTAACTCGGTCCCGGAAGGCCAAATCGGCAATCAAATTGTCATTTCAATTATAGGCTTGTTTTTATCTTTAGCGATTTATATTTTGATTATAAAAAATTAAAGTTCCAAATAGAGTTTTGGAAATCAGAAATATGTAATATCTCGATGGCCTTATTTTTATTATTTTTTTTATTTTTTTCGTCTGTATCAGGTACCGGTTTCGTAAATCAGGCAGACAGGATAAAATGTGCACTCTTAATTATAATAATCGCCCTAATTCAGGCGGTAGTCTGCTATTTAATTGACAGACTCTTGATAAAAGATAATGAAACAGAGCTGCTAAAACAGCAACTTAGGATGCTTAATGTAAAAATTTCAGAACAAGAGGAGTTATTCAAAGATTTTGAAAATAGTATCAAAGAAATCAAAGAAACCAAACACAATTTAAGGCACCAACTGTTGCTCATCAAGGAATACATAGACACTGACGACAAAGAGCATTTATTAGAGTATTTGGATAAAATCCAATACCCGCTTTCTAAAAATATTGGACCAGCTTTATGTAAAAACCGGACTGCAAATGCTGTTATTTCACATTATGTAAAGATTGCGCAAGAGGAAAGTATTGAAGTGTCTTTGAACCTGCAATTGCCGGAAGTTATGAATATCTGTGATGAAGATTTATGTGTTATTTTCGGAAACTGCCTTGAAAATGCAGTTGAGGCATGCAGACGGATGAAAAGCGGACAGAGATATATACACCTGTCAGCCTTATATAAGGGCAATTTCCTTGCGATAACTTTGGATAACAGCTTTGACGGTAAAATTATAAAAAAAGATAATACCTTTTTCTCCAGAAAACGTGAGCACGAAGAGGGAATAGGGATATCTACTATCCGTTCGGTTGTCAGAAAATATAATGGTATGGCAGAGTTCAAATATAGCCAAAATCAATTTGAAACCTCAATATTTTTGAATTGCCAATCCAATCAACATTCACAGATGACCATTTGCCGCACCCAGAACACCTATTCATAAAGCAGAAAAAAACTAGCGGATACAACGATTGATTATGCCGGCTTTGAATGGATTTGCCAAAAAATTTAATACAAATATGATTTAAGCGAATATAAAAATATGGCCAAAAATTAAAATTTGTTCAGTGCATTGAACAAAATAATATAAAAATCTTTTTCCAAACAAATATATCTGAAATTATTAAATTTTTAATGCTTTTTAAATCCTAACTCAATAAGATTAATAAATACAAAGAAAAAAAGAAACTGCCGCATTTGCGGCAGTCTCTTTTAGCTTATTGTATTTTTCAATCTATCAAATCGAGAACAGCGAGAGGGGAATCAACGATGTAATCCGCACCTGCTTCTTCAAGCTCTTCTTTTGTGCGGAAGCCCCATAGTACACCGCAGGTTTTTACGTTGGCGTTTTTCCCCGTAAATATATCAATATTTGAGTCGCCGATATAAAGTGTTTCGTCTGTATTAACGTTAAGGCTCTTCATGATGAAATTCAAAGCAGTGGGGTCAGGCTTTTTAGGGAACCCGTCCATCTTGCCCTGTATCCACGAAAACTTAAAATCAGAAAAGATTTCACTAATTATAATCTTCACAAAATTATCAGGCTTGTTTGACAAAACTGCAGATAAAATGCCGCGCTTTGAAAGCTCGGATAAAAGTTCCTTGATACCCTCATATGGTGCGGTGTGGTCCGCGTAATGTTCGTTATAGTACCTGTTGAAATCGCTCAGCAAAGCGGATTCCATTTCGGGAGAATAGCTATCGCCGAGAGCGCGTTTTATAAGCATCGGCACCCCGTCGCCTACAAAGTAACGGTACTTTTCGACGGGATAAGGGGAAAAACCGCTTTTTTTAAGCGCATAATTCGTAGCGTCGGCTAAATCGTTCAAAGAATTGATAAGTGTTCCGTCAAGATCAAATACACAAAGTTTTATCATTTTCTTATTTGCTCCTGGTTCCTTGCTCCTTTGAAGATTTGTCGGAGGCAGTGTTTTTGCCTCTTAAGACTTTCTCTTTAATGATGTTCAGCACTTCTGGATATTTTGTTGAGCGCATACTTGGAAATGCCTTGATAATACGTTTCTGAAAGGCATGGTTTTCAGTTTCAAGCTTCCTTATATACGAGCGTATGGACTCGATTGAATTGTATATTGCACGCCCCCTGTCTGTATTAAGCAATTCATGAAGCTTTTCCAAGCGTTCCTTTATATTGAGCGCATTGTAAAAATCGGTATTGTCGAGTTTTTCCTTTATGGCGGAAAACGCACGGCTGAGTGCTTCAAGCCGTAGATTCAGTTTGTATATTGAAGTGACCGTTATAGTGGTGTCCACGATAAAATACATGGCAAGCAGAGCAAATAGCACGTATTTAACACGTTGGGACATCAGGTTTATCAGCCACACGGTAACAGGTTCAATAAAGAATATAAGGGCTACTGAAAGCAACCCAAAAAGAGTTGAATTCAGCAGGCATATCCGCCCCTTATAGTTGAACTTGTTTTTGGAATAGTCCCACCACTTTGCATGGAACAGCTTTTCCAGAATACATGCGGTGATGTATTCGAGTGCTGTTGTAATCACAACTCCAGCGAAAAAGATGAGCAGGGCGTTTTTAGGTAACGGTTTTAATATGTATAGCAATAAAATTGCACCGAACCCGTAGACGGGGCAGAACGGGCCGTTCAGAAAACCGCGGTTCACAAACTTTTTGAATATGATGGAACAGTAAATCGTTTCACATACCCAGCCAAGAAAACTATAGATAGTGAAGCTAAGGAATAAATCGCAAAATGCAGCCATTTCATCACCACATAAAAGATATTGGGGCTTTTATATTATTATATACTTATTGTTGATTTTAGACAATACATTAACAATTTGCAGAATTTCAGCGCATACAAGCAATGTTATATTATATTCCTAAGGACAGTTATATATTATAAAATCGCCTTTTATAAATTTACTGTTTTATTGTCACTGGCAATATATCATAGGAAGGCAAAAGGAGATGTGAATTACCAGTATTAACTCCTTCCGCCTACCCGAAGCTCTTTTGTATCGTTTTCAAATCACTGAACTGCACAAGGCTGCTGTTATAAGGGCTGCTTTTAAAATCGGGAACCAATGCTTCAATCTTTTTTTCAGTGGAAAGGTCAATGAGTGCGTCGGTCCGCTTTATAAGCTCGTTAATGGAAAAATCGGTGGTCACATAATTGAAGATCCCTGCAAAGCCAGAAATGTTGTATCTAAGGTTAAATTCTGTAAGCTTTTCAGCGATGAATTCTTTTGTAAGCTCTGATTGCATTTGGTATCTTTCATAATCGCCGCCATTATACGAAGGATAGGCCAGCAGTGCATATATTTTGGCGCCGTTCAGATATTGGCGCGGCGACTTATATAACTTTATTTCGCTGTTATCAGTTAGTTTAAGTGATATGTTCTGGGGAATTGAATAATAGAGACCGCCTAATTTATCAAAGATTTTAAGGAAATTCTGTTCATCTATATCACAGGTAAAATCAATTTTAACGGAAATGGCAGAAGACAAAGACTTCGCAGCTTCACTCACGCTGTTGTTTTTGACTATGGTACTAAGTGACGTTTTCTCACCGTTTACAGGTATTTCAAGATTCAGCGGAATAGGCATAATGACAGTACGTTTGCTTTTTGCATCAAGACGATAAAGTATAAGTTCATCTGGTTCACTGTCAAAATCGGGGCGTACCGAAATAATCATCGTGAAGCTGTTTGAGATAGGATAAGATTTTTCGTCCGCCTGAACATTAAGTGCGCCCTTGCCGGGCTCTGAGATGGATGGAAAGGTAAAATGAAGAAAAGCAGCGGCAATCGAACCGAAAATAATAAGGCTGAAAACAAACGTGAAAAAGAACGCTAAAGCTCTATGTTGTTTTTTGGCGTCAGCATAGTTTGCGCGCCTGCTTTTCTTCACTTCACAATCCTCCTTTTTTGGTTTAAGTAAATCCCATTAATCATACTATCTTATACTTATAAGCTTGCCCTAAAATGTCGGTTATTATAATCTTCAATAATAAGTAGGGAATAGGTTTTAAGGGAAAAGTACATTGTAGCCGCCATTAATCTGCAGTAATTTATTAAATAGGCATATATATTGTGATAAACAAAAATACCGCTGACGGACGTAATTTTTTCCGTAGCGGCAGAGATATATATTTCTTAAGATGTATAAAAAAGAAATAAAAAAGCCATCGGCATAAGCCGATGGCTTTTTTCTG
>ENA-UPSB01001714-UPSB01001714.1-bioreactor-metagenome-genome-assembly--contig:-NODE-1714-length-24181-cov-5.733648_pt1 | contig 24181 bp, 16 predicted proteins | sample MGYA00238182_ERZ773286 | MGnify/ENA primary metagenome ERZ773286 (study PRJEB29026, sample SAMN07631240) | bioreactor metagenome | isolation source: Switchgrass digestor | place: USA: Dartmouth... | reverse complement strand
GGAGACCATCATCCAGCTTTCTGCCATCGTTGAAATGGGGAGATATTACGGGCTGCCGGTCACGATTTCCGGCTGCGCCACTGACGCGAAGCGCTACGGGGGGCAGACCATGATGGAAAAAATGGCCACCACGCTTCCGCTGGTCATGACAAAACCGGATACTTTCGTGGGATTCGGCATGTATGAATGCAGCACCGCGCTGTCGCTTTCCCAGATCATCATTGACAACATGGTGGCGGGTTACTGCAGGAGGCTCCATGAAGGGATCGAGATTTCTCCGAAAACGGACTTCTTTGAGGACATCAGAAGCGTTGGACCGGGAGGGCATTACCTGAAACAGAAAAACACGAGGGCGGCGGTGCACTCCGGCGGGTTCTACACCTCCGACCTTCTTGACAAGGGATCCTATGACGAATGGGTATCCCTGGGAAGCAGGGATCTGGACGACATCGCCAGGGAAAAGGCGCGGCAGATCCTGGCGTCCGAGCGGAAGAACCCGCTGCCCCGGGATACAGAGAAGGTCCTTCTCGAGATCGTGGAGGAGGCCGCGGCGAAGCTGCCGGAATAAGCGGCCTGCAGGAAAGCAGAATAGGTTTTTTTTGAGGGGGAGTCATGATGAACCAATGGGAGACGTCCCCTCTTTTATTAGAAGAAAAATTATCTTTCAGATGTACCGTTTTTCAAGTATGGGACGGAAAAATGCAGGAAAACCTCGAATTTTATGCCTTATTCTACTATAAACAGCCGTTTTAGACGGAATTTCAGTCCCTTGCTTGAAAAATTGTACACAATAGCCTCTATTATGAATGAATTTAAGGATGGATGTGCGGATGGAAGCGTGCCAGACTCTCCGGCCCAACGAAGTATGGACATCAGGGTGCATCCGATGGTATTATATGATTTGAGCGCACATGAGCGCCAGAAAATCGGAGCATACTGTAAGGAGCATGCTGAAGAGGCATGCTGAAGAGGCATACTGAGAGAAACATACTGCAAGAATCATACCGTAAGAATCATACTGAAAGAAACATACCGTAAGAAGCATACTGAAAGAAATATACCGTAAGAAGCGTAGTAGAATCTTAGACCGGCAATATCGGCGGAAGGATAACGCTCTGTCGATAATCTTTGATTATCAGGGAAAATATTAATGTATAAAGATAAAGGACCGGAAAAAACCATAACGGTGATCGGCGGCGGCCCGTCGGGCATGGCAGCGGCTATTTCCGCCGCCAGGCAGGGAACAGGCCGGGTCCTGATCATCGAGAAAAACGATATCCTGGGGCGGAAGCTTTTGGCCACGGGAAACGGGCGCTGCAACCTGACCAATACCAATTGCCCCGATGCCGAAGAGACCATCCGCTTTTTTAACGGACTGGGCCTTCTTGTCAGGACCGAAGAAGAGGGCAGGGTCTATCCCTATTCCGAACAGGCCGCCGCGGTCCGCGAGGCGCTCATGAACGAGCTTAAGCATCTGAATGTAATCATCCGGTGCGGCACCGAGGTAAAGGCTGTGGAGAGGACCGAAAATCACGGATTCCGGATCGTTTCGGAGGGGGGCATCCTGTATTCCGACGCGGTGATCCTGTCCACGGGAGGAAAGGCGGGACCCCAGTACGGTTGCACGGGAGACGGGTACCGGTTTGCGAAGGCTTTCGGCCATAGGGTTGTGAGCATAAGGCCGTCGCTGGTTCAAATGGTTTCCGACGAACCCTTTTTCAAATCCCTGAAGGGAGTCCGGGCAAAAGGGCGCGCTGCGCTTTATCGCACAGATCAGGCTGCAGGATGTGAGAAGGCCGTTGACAGCGAGGACGGAGAAATACAATTTACGGCGGAAGGTCTGTCCGGAATCTGCATTTTCAATTTAAGCAGGAGCTATGTCCGCGGGGATCATGTAAAAATCGATTTGTTTCCGGAATACGACGAAAAGGCGCTTCGGGAGATCCTGTCACATAGGGCGGAAGCGCTGGAGAACAGAAACATGGCGGAATTCTTTACGGGAATGCTCCATATCAAACTGGTTCCGGTAATCTTGAACCTGCTTTCGCTGGATGAGGACCGGAAAGCGGCGTCGCTGACCGCGGATGAGCTTTCGAAAGCGGCGCAACTTCTTAAAGGTTGGCGGATTTCCGTCACGGGAACGAAAGGCTGGAAGGAAGCCCAGGTGACAGCCGGCGGCGTGGATCTTGCGGAGATCAACCGGGATACCATGGAATCCCTGTACGTTCCGAACCTCTATTTTACAGGCGAACTTCTGGACGTGGACGGAAAATGCGGGGGATACAACCTGCAGTGGGCATGGATTTCCGGCCTTGCGGCAGGCAGGTCGGCTGCGATGAAAATAAGGGAAGAGCAATGCTGAGAATACATGAGATAAAGCGAAACATCGGTGAGGACATGGCCGTCATTCCCCGGCGCATCCTGAAAAAGCTGGATGTGAAAGGCCTCGAGATAAAGGAATACCGGCTGGTAAAGGAATCGGTGGATGCGCGGAACAAAGCCGAGATCAGACTGGTCTATTCCGTTGATTTCATCCCATACATGCCGGGCAGAAAAACCGAAGACACGGAAGACTTTTTATTAAACCGGTGCAGGGGCGGGAAAGTCAAGCTGGAAAAAACGCCGGACACTGGCTATCATCCCGTTGCTCCGGGAGATGCCGCGATGCGGCACCGCCCTGTGGTAGCGGGTTTCGGGCCCTGCGGCATGTTTGCGGGTCTGATCCTGTCGGAACAGGGCTATCGGCCTATCGTTCTGGAAAGGGGAAAACCGGTGGAGGACCGGATCCGGGACGTGGAGCGCTTCTGGAAAGAGGGAATCCTGGACGAGGAGTCCAACGTCCAGTTCGGAGAAGGAGGCGCGGGGCTGTTTTCGGACGGCAAGCTGACGACGCGGATCAGGGATCCGAGAGTATGGAAGGTTTTGGAGGAATTTGTGGCGGCCGACGGGAAGCCGGAGCTTATGTATAAGCAAAAACCCCATATCGGGACCGATGTATTGAGAAGGATCGTCCTGAATATCAGAAAAAAGATCCTGGAAAACGGCGGAGAAATCCTGTTCGGAAGCAAACTGACGGATCTTGTCATAGAAGACGCCGGAGACGGACAGACGGGAGCAAAAAAGATTTCGGGAATCATCGTAAACGGAGAAAGGCAGATCGAGACGGAGACGCTGATTCTGGCGATCGGCCACAGCGCGCGGGATACGTTCCGCCTCCTGAACCGGAAAGGCGTGGAAATGGCGCAGAAGCCTTTTTCCATCGGCGTGAGGATCGAACATCCCCAGGCACTGATCAATGCGGCGCAATACGGGAAGAGCTGGGAAGAGTACGGACTCGGCGCGGCGGATTACATGCTTTCCTATCATTGCGGCAACGGAAGAGGGGTCTATACATTCTGCATGTGCCCGGGAGGATATGTGATAGGGGCTTCTTCCCAGAAAGGCTGTGTTGTGACCAACGGCATGAGCTACAGCGACAGAGGCTCAGCCCTTGCCAACAGCGGACTGCTGGTGGACGTCAGGACGGAGGATTTTCCCGATGAGTCCCCCCTCGCAGGCGTCGAATTTCAGGAGAAGTACGAGAAGTTGGCGTTTGAAGCCGGTGGCTGCAATTACCGGGCGCCGGCGCAGAGGCTAAAGGACTTTATGGCGGCGTCCGGCGTTCCGGACGGAGCGCGGGAACTGGCGGAATATCCGCCGGTGGAGCCGACCTATCGGCCGGGGGTCACCTGGACCGAACTGGATCGCTGCCTCCCGGCATTTGCCGTGGAAGCCATGCGGGAAGCTATCCCGGTATTTGGCTCAAAGTTGCGGGGCTTCGATGCGGGGGACGCCGTATTGACCGGCGTGGAGACGAGAAGCTCATCGCCGGTGCGAATCACGAGGAATCATGATTTTATGAGCAATGTGGAAGGGCTTTATCCCGCCGGGGAAGGGGCGGGATACGCCGGAGGAATCATGTCGGCGGCAGTGGACGGCATCAGAATCGCGGAAGCGGTTATTAAAAAATACAGGAAACCGGATCAGTGATAAAAAGGAGAGGACTATGCTGGAAAAAGGGTATATTCAGGTTTATACGGGAAACGGAAAGGGTAAGACCACCGCAGCGCTCGGCATCGCCCTGAGGGCGCTTTGCGCCGGGAACAAGGTGTTCTTCGGCCAGTTTATGAAAGGTCAGGATTACAGCGAGAAGAAAGCCTGCAGCCTGCTGCAGGGCTTGACCATGGAGCAGTTCGGGGGCTTGTGCTTCGTTAACGGCACCCCCTGTGAAAAGGACATTGCCGATGCAAAGACCGGATTGGCGCGGATGAAGGAGGTGCTTTCCTCAGGGGAATACGACCTGGTGGTGTTTGACGAAATCAATACCGCGCTGCACTTCAAGCTCCTCACGGTGGAAGAGGTCATGTCGGTCCTGGATCTGAAGCCGGAAAAGACGGAGGTCATTTTAACGGGACGCTACGCGCCGCAGGAGATCATCGACCGGGCCGACCTTTGCACGGAGATGAAAGAAATCAAGCATTACTACAACGCGGGAGTCGACGCGCGGGTAGGAATCGAAAAATAAGAAGCGTTAATAACCACTTATGAAATATAAATACGCAATAAAAACTACGAATTGTAGGAAGGATTGAATCGTGGCAAACGTGGCGAAAAGATTTATCACCTTGATTTTATGCTGTTCGATCAATTTTATGCTGATAGCCGGAACGGCGGTGGCGGTTTATGCGGCGGCGGAAGCGCCGGATGCGGCGGAGACCGGGAGGGCGGCTGCGGCAGAGATTGTGACAGCGGCTGCGGCAAAGGCTGAGACAGTGGTTGCGGCAGAGACTGCGGCAGACTCATACGAAAAAAATCTGTACCGGCTCGACAGCCGGGGGGAATACGACGTTTTTACAAATTACGTTCATGGTTACTCCCTGAAGGTTGATCCCGGAATGCAGGTCGACATGGGATATTCCGGAGTCTGCGCAGTGCTGGAAAACGATCATAGGCGAATAGAAATCTATAAGGACAGCCTGCCGTCCAATGTCAGCCAGCATGCTTATATCAACTACTCAAACCGGTTTATCGCAAATACCGTCGACCACAGGGCCGAGTACGAGACGTGGCAGAGCGTAAACGGCAGGCCGGTACATATCATGCAGTGGTCCAGGCAAAAGCTTAGCCGGGTGAAAAACGACAAAAACTATTACGTATCCATTGAAATTCTTTCCGGAACCAGGGACGTCTATACGATATTCGTAAAATCGGATGCGCCGTTTTACCTTTCCGGCGGATATGATTACCTGATTGAAGACTTCAAAACCTTTGCGCCGACCCAGGCGGCCTGGATGAGGCAAAGCCGGGCGGTCAACCCTGAGGACAGGGGGTGGAACCAGGAGACGCTGGACTTTTTCCGGCAGTACTTCAGCCCCGAAAGCCCATTGAAGTGGGGCATCTTTCAGCCGAAAGCCCCCGATGATTTCACCCAGCTGAATTACCTGGAAAAGGTGATGGAATATCAGTTCCCGATCCTGCTGAATTATACGCACATAGACAACCCATACAGGCATCCCAATCTGAAAGACCGGCTGGAGAACGCCTATAAGAACAACAAGACGCTGGAGCTCACGCTCCAGACCCCGCAAACCGCCGAGGGAGCGGGAAATATGATATATGCCATTCTGGACGGGGAGTATGACGAGTTTTTGCGGAATTATGCAAAAACGATCAAGGATTTCGGCCATCCGGTGCTGTTTCGGCTGGGAAATGAAATGAACGGCGACTGGTGCCCCTATTCCTCCTATCATACCTCAAAGGATACGGTGATCTTCAAGGAGTTTTACCGTTATATTTACAGCATCTTCGAGGAAGTCGGCGCGGATAATGTAATCTGGATCTGGAACCCCAACGGGAAATCCTTCCCCGATTTTGCCTGGAACCATGAGGTTATGTATTACCCCGGAGACGAATATGTGGACATCGTGGGCCTTACCGCCTACAACACCGGAACCTATTATCCCGGTGAAACCTGGACCGAGTTTGCGGACCTGTACGACCCGATTTACGCAATGGCCACGGAACTTTACAGCCAGCCGCTGATGATCACCGAGTTTGCGTCCAGCAGCATCGGCGGCGATAAGAACCAGTGGATCAGAAACATGTTCGCGCATATTTCCTCTTATCCGAGAATAAAGGTGGCGGTCTGGTGGGACGGCTGCGACTGGGACGCGAACGGGAATATCGCAAGGCCGTACTTTATCGACGAAACGCCGCAGATCCTGCAGACCTTCCGGGAACTTCTGAATTATAAACCCTGGCACTGGGACGTATTCGGGTAATGCCCGGGCGGAAACCGCCGGAGATATTGGATGTGGCCGGCGGTGTATTTATCCGCTGGCAGGATACGAAAAGCCTGGCAGGATACGAAAAACATTATAGGCTGCCTTTTGGGCCGCGCTAAAAACCGGACTTCGGGCGCGGTCCAACCGGGCGGCTTTTTTGTTGCATTTTAGGAACCCCTTTACCGGAAGAACCGCATATTCCGGCAGATCCGGATGGAAGAAATCCACTAATAATGTTATTGACAGGCAATTAATTAAAAATTATAATCTAAATAATATATTAAAATGCAATATATTGCATTTAATATATGCCTATCTTTTTATTAGCAGTTGAGGATTGATGAGTGAAGGAGGCCCGATATGAGAACCATCGTTTTAAGCGGAGAGGCGATAATAACGGGGAGCGGATCCCTTGAATATCTTCGAAACATTGAATTTCACCGCGCATTCATTGTTACCGGCGGTTCTTCAATGATAAAATTCGGTGTAATCGACCGCGTCAAAGAGTACATGGGAGGCGAGGGCAGAGAAATAACGGTATACTCCGGGATCGGAAAGAACCCGACGATTCAGGAAGTCCTGGACGGCCTGGAGGCCATGCGCCTGAAAGAGCCGGACCTGGTTGTCGCCGTAGGAGGCGGTTCCGCCATGGACGCCGCGAAAGCAATGGTATTGTTCTATGAATTCCCGTATTTGAATTTTGATAACGTATTGTCGGAAACGATTCCGCCGAAAAGAAAGAAGACAAAGCTCGTCTGCGTTCCGTCCACGTCGGGCACCGGCTCCGAAGTAACGATGGGAACGGTGGTAACCAATGTGGAGGAAGCGATGAAGGTTCCGATCCTGAGGCCATGCCTGCGGCCCGATATCGCGATTCTTGACCCGGACATCACCATGACCATGCCTTCCCAGATAGCGGCCGAAACCGGAATGGACGCGCTGACCCACGCGGTGGAGGCGTATATTAACCACAATCTGGACGACTTTGACGAGGCGCTTTGCAGGGCCTCCATAAAGGGCATTCTGAAATGGCTCCCGATTTCCTGCGAGGAGGCTACTCCGGAAAGCAGGGAAAAAGTACATAACTTCCAGTGCATGGCCGGCATCGCCTTCGCCAACGTGGGGCTTGGCATGGTGCACGGGATTTCGCATTCCTTCGGGGCCGCCTATAATCTGGCTCATGGAGCAGCCAATGCCATCATTCTGCCTTTTGCGCTGGACTTTAACAAACGGGATAAAACAGTGGCGTCCAAGCTGGAAGATCTCTCATATGAATGCAGGTGCGACGACGTCATCGAGGAGATAAAGAAGCTGAAAATAAGGATCGGAATCCCGCACTGTTTTAAAGAGATGGGAATCCCGGAGGCGGATTTCCTGAGGGACTTTGATATGATCCTCGACCACTCGATGCTGGGCGCCACCAGGGTCAACCCGGTGCCGATGACCAGGGAATCCATGGAAAAGATGGTCAAAGCCGTATATTACGGAACGGAGATTGATTTTTAAGCGGAAAAATATCTGACAATTCGCTTGGCGTCTTGATCGTTTTGATTTTTCCTGAAAAAAGGAGGTGTCCATCGGACAACCTCCTTCATTTGTTCGGCTATTTAATGCCATATCGTCTTTCATTATTTTCTGCAAGGTCAGCGCGTCTGTTCAAGCATGCTCTTGATCCGGTTCATGGCGGTCATGATATTCTTTTCAACGAGGGTGGAAACCAATTCCGCGTCTTTTTTCTCAAAAGCGCGGATAATATCCTCATGCTGCGTGACCGAGTCCTCCGCGGCTATGTTGTTTTTAAAGCTCAGGAAGCAAAGGCGCTTGACATGCAGGTTCAGGATTTCACAAAAGTCAATAATATATGGGTTCCCGGACAGATGGATAATGCATTTATGAAATTCCTCATCGTATTTGCCGGTCATTACAAGGTCGTTCGAGGTTAAAGCCGCTTTAAATTTATTATTCAGGGAGGTCAGCTCCTTGAAACTGTCCCTGGTCATATTTTCGCAGGCAAGCTTTGCGGCCAGTCCCTGGAGTACGGACAGCGGGAGATAGTACTGCTCCAGATTGTCCGTTTGTATCGCCGAGACGATGGTGGCCTTTCCGGGATACGATTCGATCAGCTTCTGCATTTCCAGCTGGTGGAAGGCTTCCCTTACCGGAGTCCTGCTGACGTTGAAATGCTTGGCGATTTCCAGGTCGGAAATCTTTTCTCCCGGTAATAAAGTGCCGTCTATGATCCAGCCTTCAAGGATATTGTAAATTTTATCCTTTACGGACACTCTTCTCACAGGCGTTGATTTCTCTGGTATGGGCAAATTCCTGTCGCCTCCTTGATCGCGTATCGAATAAATCGTATATCGGACAACCGCTAAATATATATTATTTAGGATGACAACTCGCTGTCAAGAATGATTCGCTTGACTCATTGCGGAGCATTCGGACTGCCTCCTTTGCAGCCGGAACGCCAGCGGAGTCAAATCCGGACGCAACCGGAGCCAGATGCAGACGCCAGCGAAGTCAGTTGCCGACGCAGCCGGAATCAGATGCGGACGAGCAGGCTGCGGCCGGTCATTTCCGCGGGCTTTTCGATTCCCATGAGATCAAGCAGCGTGGGCGCCACGTCGGCCAGGATCCCTCCTTCAAGAAGGGTTACGGGTTCCTGGGAAATGACCAGGAAGGGAACGGGATTCAGGGAATGGGCTGTCAGGACGTCTCCCTCCTCACTAAGCATGCAGTCCGCATTGCCGTGGTCGGCGGTGATGATCACCTGGCCTCCCATTTTCAATACCGCATCCACAATGCGTGGAACACACTGATCCAGCGCCTCGATAGCCTTTATTGCCGCTTCCAGGACGCCGGTATGCCCCACCATATCGGGATTCGCAAAATTCAGGATTATGACGTCATAGTAATCTTCCTTTATCATTTCGATGACCTTTTCCGTAATGAGAAACGCGCTCATCTCCGGCTGGAGGTCATAGGTGGCGACCTTCGGGGACGGGATCAGTATGCGGTCTTCGGCGTTGTTCGGCGCTTCGACTCCTCCGTTTAAGAAGAAGGTCACATGGGCGTATTTCTCCGTTTCCGCGATCCGAAGCTGCTTCAGATCGAGGCTGGAAAGATATTCTCCCAACGTATTTTTCAAGGACTGGGGAGGAAAAGCGACAAGGACTCCCGGCATTTCCGCGTCGTATTGCGTCATGCATACGTAGCACAGATTGGAAATGATTTTGGTTCTGTCGAAGCCGTTGAATTTCGGATCCACGAAGGACCGGGTGATCTCCCGCGCTCTGTCGGGTCTGAAATTGAACATGATAATGGAGTCGTTGTCCTGTACGGTTGTGATTTCCCCGTTATGACCGCGGATCAGAGTCGGCAGGACAAACTCGTCGGTGTCGCCTTTTTCATAGGATATTTCAAGCGCGGCGGCGGCGCTCTCCGCCTGTTCCCCGATGCCGAGGGTCATTGCGTCGTAGATTTTCCGCACCCTGTCCCAACGGCTGTCACGGTCCATGCCGTAATATCTTCCCGAAATCAGAACGATCCGGCCGACCCCGGCCTTTTCCAGGTAATCTTCCAGCATTTCCAGATAGACGCCCGCGCTCTGAGGGGGTACGTCCCTTCCGTCGAGCAGCGCGTGGATATAGATTTTTTCCAAACCCTTCTGCTTCGCCATGTCGATGAGGGCATAAAGGTGGGTGATATGGCTGTGCACGCCCCCGTCGGAAACCAGCCCGATTAAATGAAGGGCGGAACCGTTTGAAAGCGCATGATCCATTGCCGTTTCCAGGGCTACGTTATGAAAGAATAAACCGTCCTTTATTTCTTTGGTGATCTTTGTCAGCTCCTGATAGACGATGCGGCCGGCGCCTATATTGAGATGGCCGACCTCCGAATTCCCCATCTGTCCTTCTGGGAGACCGACGTCCATGCCGCTGGCGCCGATCATCGTGTTGGGATACTTTGCAAACAGCGCGTCTATACTTTTCTTGTTCGCCAGGCAGATTGCATTGCCCGGGGATTCCGGGCCGACGCCGTAGCCGTCGAGAATCATTAATAAATTCGGCCTGTATTTCAATTTCATGCTCTGTCTCCTTTATCGTTTATATATCAAACATTTAGTCAATACTTTACCATGAATTGACACTTTAAGTAAAACTCATTATACCATGCTTGAAGCAATATAACAAGGAAATTGATATCCCGCCTTGCCGGGACGCATAATAACCGGAAATAAACCTGCAAGGAGCGGGAATATTTTGCGCCCGATCCGGCCGACGTCAGTTCGGACAAATTAAATAAAAATATATGGCATGGATTAAAATTTTGGTATAATAAAGCCGTTGACATATGTATGCTCGGCTACGGCTTGTCGATAAAGCATGTTCTGGAGGGATCATGAGCAGGAAAACTTTCTTGAGGGGTGCTGCGGTTTTAGGGATTGCAGGTTTATTGGTACAGGTTATGGGGGCGATTTTCAGGATCCCCCTGGGCAATATTATCGGCGACGAGGGTATGGGTTATTATCAGACCGCATATCCCATTTATGTTTTCTTACTTGTCTTTTCCACCAACGGAGCTCCCGCCGCCATATCCAAGATGACATCGGAAAGAATCGCCCTTGGGCGTTATTCCGAAGCGCACCGCGTTTTCAAGCTGTCCTTTATTCTGATGTTCCTATTGGGAGTCATCGCGTTTTCCATTTTCTTCTTCGGTGCGGAGTACATTGTGAATGCGCTGAAAAACCCCGGAGCATATTACGCGATGATCGCCATTGCTCCCGCTTTGCTCTTCGTTCCCATCATGGCCGTGTTCCGAGGTTTTTTTCAAGGCATGCAGCAGATGGAACCCACCGCGGTTTCGCAGCTTGTGGAGCAGGCGATCCGGGTCGCCGTGGGACTGACCCTGGCTATCGTCCTTACGCCCGTAAGCATTGAATACGCAGCCGCCGGCGCGACCTTCGGGACGAGCATCGGGCCTGTGGCAGGAGTCGTCATGCTTGTGATCATCTATTGCCGGTGGAGAAAGCGGCTCGAGCAGGATATCGGCGGCGACCGGACGGAGGAGAGGGAGAGCGCCGGAAGAATCCTCGGCACCCTTGCCGCCATTGCGATTCCCATTACCATCGGGGTATCCATCATTCCTATCATGAATATCGTCGATGTGGCGATTGTGATGCGCAGGCTGCAGGATGTGGGATTCAGCCCGGAAAACGCCAATGCGCTTTACGGCCAGCTGACCGGTATGGCCGGCCCGGTGATCAATATTCCAATGGCATTGGCCTTAAGCGTCGCGCTGAGCATGGTTCCAGCCATCGCCGCTGCAAACAGCGTCCATGATACCGCTTTCCTGAATATGAACATCCGGCTTGGCTTAAGGACGGCAATGATCATCGGAGTGCCCTGCACCTTCGGCATCATGATTCTTGCCGAGCCGCTAATGCTGTTATTCTATCCGATGCAGGCCGCCAGCGCATCCAGCGCGGCGCCGTGCCTGTTTTTCCTGGCCCTGGGAGTGATCTTCCTGTCTATCGCCCAGACCATGGCGGGAATTCTTCAGGGACTCGGCCATCCCTACATGGCGGTGCTGTCCCTGGGTGCGGGCGTCGCGGTCAAAGCCGCCGCCACCTATATTTTAACCGGAATCCCCGCACTTAATGTACAGGGTGCAGCCATTGGAAGCTCCCTGGCTTTCGGAATCATCGGCATCCTGAATTTTGTAGCGGTAAGAAAATTTACCGGAACGAAGTTTGATTTCAGCCTTTCCGTCTGGAAACCGATGCTTTCCGGAATTATTATGAGCGTCATCGTAGTTGCAGCCTATTATCTTTGCCGAGGCATCATCGGCAACAGCCTGTCCACGCTCCTTTCCGTGGGCGTCGGAGCGGCTGTTTACGGAATCATGCTTCTGAAATCGAAAGCCATTGAAGCCCATGAAATCAAGCTCCTGCCAAAGGGGGAAAAGCTTGTCGGGATTCTGGCAAAGCTTAAGCTGATCTGATGCGGCGTGGGAAGTCAATCCATACATTTTGAGGTAAGAAGGTCAATCCATGAAGTGGACGAAAGAGCAGCAGGAAGCCATTGATATCAGAGGAAAAAACATTCTCGTTTCCGCCGCGGCGGGGTCAGGAAAAACAGCGGTGCTGGTGGAGCGAATCAAACAGCTGATCCTCCGGGATCAGGTTCCCCTGGACCGCATGCTCATCGTGACGTTCAGCAACGCCGCAGCCTCCGAGATGCGGGAAAAGATCGTTTCCGCGATCTCAAGAGAGCTTGAAGATCCGGATCAGCCGCCGCACAAGGCGTCCTTTCTCAGGGAACAGCTCAATCTGATTCACCGTGCGAACATCAGCACCTTCCATGCCTTTGCAATGGAGGTGATCCGGCGTTATTTCTATCTCATCGACGTGGAGCCGAACTTCAAAATATGCGACGAGGCCCAGAAAACGATCTTGCAGGCGGAAGCGATGGAGCAGCTTTTCAGCGAGATGTTCGAGTCCGGAAACATGGACTTTATTGATTTTTTGAGCAAGTTCGCGCTGACCAAGAATGACGAAGCGGCAAAGGATATGATCTATACGGTGCATACTTTTATCCAGAGCATACCCGATCCCTTTGACTGGCTCCGGGAAAAGGCCGCGCAGCTTTCTTGCACGAAGGAGAGCTTTGCGGAAAGCCCCGCGTACCGGGAAATCCGGGGAGAGATCAGGAGAAATCTGTCCCTGGCGGAGAACTGTTTCCTGCGGGCGGGAGAAATCCTGGAGAATCACGGACTTACCGGCCTGGTCGCCAAATGGAGGCTTGAGATGGAGACGCTGGAAGCATTGAATGAAGCCTTCGAAGCTCTCTCTTTTGATGAATTCGGCAAAATGATCTCCGGGGTTAAATTTCAGACCTATGCAGCCTCCAAAGAGGAAAAGCAGGTTTACGAGGAAATCAAAGAAACCGTTTCCGCCTTGAGGGACAGGGGGAAGAACCTGATTAAAAAAATCGCCTCAAAATATTATATCCACCCGTTATCCGTCTACATTGAAGATCTGAACAAAACCTATCGGGACGCGCTCTTCCTGTGCCGCCTTGTGGAAGAGTTCGACAGGATTTACAGGGAAAAGAAGCGGAGCAGGGGTCTCATCGATTTCAACGATATCGAACATTACGCGCTGGAATTGCTGTCCAGGGAGGAAACCGCCGCGGAGTACCGGGAAAAATTCGAGTACATATTCATCGACGAATACCAGGACAGCAACATCGTGCAGGAAACGCTCATCGGGAAAATAAAGCGGGAAAACAACCTCTTCATGGTGGGCGACGTCAAACAGAGCATCTATAAATTCAGACTGGCGGAGCCGGAAATCTTTATTGAAAAATATGAAGCCTTCCGGGATGGCTCAAACGAATTTGATGTCAAGCTTGACCTGAACCGGAATTTCCGGAGCAAAGGGCGGATCATCGCCGCCGTCAACGATATTTTCCGTCAGATCATGAAAAAGGATTTTGCCGGCCTGGAATACGACGACGCGGCCGCGCTCCATCCCGGAATAGTTCATGAGGGAATTCCGGATTATCCTGTGGAGTTTCACGTTGTCGATGAGATGCAGATCGACGATTTGGACGTCGATGATGAAATCAAGGAGATGAAAAAGGCAGAAATCGAGGCGTACAAGGCGGCGCAGATCATCCGGGAATCAAGGGGCCTGATGATATACGACGAAAAACGGGGCGAAGAGCGGCCCATCGCGAACCGGGATATCGTGGTTCTGCTGCGCAGCGCCAAAGGGTATGCGGAGATCTATTACGAGGTGCTGATGAAGGAAGGGATCCCGGCCTTCGTTGACTCCGGAGAAGGCTACTTCGATACGCTTGAGGTGGAAATTTTTCTGAACCTCCTCCGCGTCATCGACAACCGGAAACAGGATATCCCGCTGCTCAGCGTCCTGCGTTCCCCGATATTCGGCTTTAGCATGGAGGAGTTGATCCTGGTCCGGGTCCACGACAAGGAAGGACCGTATCACCGGGCATTTCAGGATTATGCGAAGCGGGGGGAAGACGCCGCACTGAGGCAGAAGTGCTCCATGGCCCTTGGCCGCATCGACCGCTGGAAGATGCAGGCTCCCCTGATGCCCTTGGAGGATTTCCTCTGGATGCTGATCCGCGAGACGGGCTATTACGAGTACATCTGCGGGATCCCCGGGGGAAGCCAGCGGCAGGCCAATCTTCGGGCGCTGGTTGATAAGGCGGTACAGTTCCAAAGCAGTCAGATGAAAGGACTTTTCAGCTTTATCAAATACATCGAAGCCGTGAAAAAGCAGAATGTGCCCATCGGCCAGGTCAAGCTGCTTGGGGAAAACGACGACGTGGTAAGGATCATGACGATCCACAAGAGCAAGGGGCTTGAGTTTCCCATGGTGCTGGTGGGCGGCCTCGGCAAACGTTTCAACATGGAGAGCGATACACCCCAGGTCAGCCTGCACAAGGATATCGGCCTTGGGATCCGGTATGTGGACAAGGAGAATTCCTGTTACAAAAAGACCATTGTGCAGACGGCCGTCGAGCAGAAAAAGAAGCGGGAAGCGCTGGCCGAGGAGCTGAGGATTCTTTATGTCGCCTTGACAAGGGCAATGGACCGGCTTGTGCTGCTGGGAACCTTAAAGGATGTCGATGCCGCAGTGAAGAACTATGAACTAAAGGGTATTGATTTCTCAAGCGCAAGATCCTATATGGATTTCCTGATGCCGGCCTTAAAGAATACCGGCATCGTCATCCTGCAGTCGAACCGGAAGGACATCAGCATAAAAAAAGAGGAGACCGAACGGGAGAAAACGGACGTACGCCGCCTTATCCTCGGAGACGGACCCGACGACTCCGGCCGGACGGGGCAAAGCGGCCTGGTGCAGCCGGAATGCGGAGGCGAAAAACGGTCCGGACCGGCGGTCGAATCGGGGACGGAGCTTGAAAATGAAATTCAAAGGCGCCTCGGATACGAATACGGCCACAGGGAGGCGCTGCGGCTGAAATCGAAATTCACCGTGTCCGAACTGAGCCGGCTTGCGGCCGGAGGAGAGCGGGAAGGCATAGCCGGAGCGGGGGACCATCGCAGAAGAATCGCCGCCTCGCTGGACACGCCGAACTTTACAAGAACGAAAACCAGGTTTACGGCCGCGGAAAAGGGAACGATCCTGCATAAGGTGATGGAGCATCTCGATTTCCGAAGGATTGCGGAAAGCTGGACGGAAGAGACGGGCAAGGAAGTCAAAACGGAAACCCTGAAGGCGATAGTGGACGACCTGACGAGACGGGAAATCCTGACGGCGGAAGAGGCTGGAACCGTATCCTATCAGAAAATCATCGGCTTTTTCAGCTCCGAAATCGGCAGAAGAGCCTGCAGGGCTGAAAAGCTATGGAAAGAAGCTTCCTTTAATATCATGAAGGAGATGGCCGGCGAAGAAATCATTATCCAGGGAACCATCGACTGTTATTTCGAGGAGGAAGGAAAGACCATTCTTCTGGATTATAAATCAAGCCATATCGAAGATCCGGAGGACACGTCGGAGATCGAACGGCTGGCGGGGCATTACCGGCCCCAGCTGATGCTGTACAAGGAGGCGCTGGAAAAGATACGCGGCATCAGGGTGGCCGAGGCCTGGCTTTATCTGTTCAGTATCGATGATGCGGTCAGAATAATATAGGAGAAGAAAATCAGGCTGCCTTCTTAAGATGAAGACAGCCTGTTTCGTTTACTTGGAAGATATTCCCCGACGTTTTGCGTTATCCATATGCCTGGCCATGGCTTCCATGCCCGCATTGGGATCCCTTTTCTGAAAAGCTTCAAATATAGCCCGGTGTTCCGCCAGGATTTCGTCAAGATGCCCGTCGCCCATGCCCGCCTCCGATTCGTTGCAGCGTACGGCGGCCTTGCTTTGCTTGATATAGAGCTGGTAAGAGGAGAGGATGTGATAGAGCATCCGGTTCTTGGCAGCCTTGTAGATCAGCTCATGAAAGCTCATGTTGATCTTCAGCATCTTCTCCAAGTCCCTTTTCTGGGTATAGAACTCCATGAATTCAAAGGCTTCCTGAAGTTTTTCATACTCCTCGTCGGTGATCCGTTCGATCGCCCACTTGACGCACAATATTTCATAGGCTTTTCGCAGCTCGTACATGTCTTCGATGTCACGGTCGGAAAAACCTGTAACGAAGGCGCCGCGATTCGGTATGGTCTCGATAAAGCCCTCGATCTCAAGCTGCCGGAATGCTTCCCTCACCGGGGTCCGGCTTACCTTGTACTCGTCGCAGATCTGCTGCTCCGTGAGCTTTTCCCCCTGGCGCAGCTTGCCCTGCAGGATGTCCCTCCTGAGTTTGTCATATAGTTCTGAAGAGAGTGACATAATAATTCCTCATGCCTGCGATAAATATTATAAACTATGCGATATGTTGCTGCGATTACAGCTTTGACAATATATAATCCGTGTACTGGGCTCCCGTAGCGCCGTCCGGCCTTCCGGTCACAGTGAGCTTTTTCTCCGCAGCGCATGCTTCAAGGGCCGCAAACAGCCTGTCCGCCTGCTCCTGATATCCGATATGGGACAGCAGCATTGCGCCGGCCCTGATCACGCTGGAAGGATCCGCGTAGATTTCTCTTCCTTCCTCCACCATTCGCGGGGCGGAGCCATGGATTGCTTCAAACATGGCATAGCGTTTTCCCAGGTTCGCGCTGCCCGCCGTGCCGACGCCGCCCTGGAATTCGGCGGCCTCATCGGTGAGAATGTCGCCGTAAAGGTTGGGCAGGATAAACACCTCGAACTGGCCGCGGCGTTTCTCATCAATCAGCTTGGCGGTCATGATATCAATGTACCAGTCGTCAACTTCGATCTCGGGATAATCCTCGGCAACTTTTTTGCATATCTCAAGAAATTTGCCATCTGTGGTCTTTACCACGTTGGCTTTGGTAACGATGGTGACCCGTTTCTTTTTGTTCGCTCTTGCATATTCAAAGGCAAGCCGTGCAATGCGTTCGGTCCCGGGAGTTGTGATCACCCGGAAGTCGAAGGCCAGATCGTCGCCGATATTTATGCCCTGGCTCCCGAGCGCATAGAGGCATTCCGTATTCTCTCGGAAAAAGGTCCAGTCGATTCCAAGCTCGGGGACTTTTACAGGCCTGACGTTGGCAAAGAGATCGAGCTCCTTTCTCATTGCGACATTTGCGCTTTCCACGTTGGACCATTTGTCTCCCTTTCGGGGTGTGGTGGTGGGGCCTTTTAAAAGTACGTTGCACTTTTTTATTTCAGCGAGCACGTCGTCGGGAATCGCCTTGCCTGCGGCGGCCCGGTTTTCAATGGTGCAGCCGTCGATGACCCGGAATTCCACACGGCCCGACTTCACCTCATCCGAGAGGAGATGTTCCAAAACTCTTTGGGCTTGTGCCGTAATTGCCGGCCCGATGCCGTCTCCGCCGATGACGCCGATGACGATCTTATCAAGCGCTTTGTAATCGATGAAGTCCGTGTCGGATTTCATCTTTTCCACTCTGGCAAGCTGTTGCGCCACAATCGCTTCAAACGCTTTCAGATACTCCATGATATAAATCCTTTCCGATATCAGTAATCAATTATCTTTTTATCAAAATTTGCACGGCGGGATGCTTCCCGCAGGAAAGAGTCGAACCTGATCAAGCGCCGCGACGGGCTGTTTCCCCGCATAAACCGATCAAGTTTGCCTGAACGCGCGACGGGGTGATTCTTGCAGGAAAGCGTCCGAGCCCGAAAATTTACCGCTTAATAGGATCCGAAATTCTTCGGGCGAGCGATTAAGAGAACACCCCGGCAGCCGTATTAAGCCTTGCTTTTTATATGATTGATCTTTCCGCCGGCCAAAATGATCTCGGTTTCCAGCCCGGAAAAGCCTGATCTGACCTTGTATTCTTTTCCGTTGTCCATGTTCTTAACGGTAATAACCGGGTTTTTTACCTGTTCCCTTGCGTTTTCGATCACGAGCTTCTGTCCGAGTTTGAAATCGTCGTAATCCGCCGGATTCTCAAATACCAGGGGCAGGATCCCGCTGTTGATCAGGTTGGAGCGGTGGATGCGGGCAAAGGATTTGGCAAGGACAAACCGGATTCCCAGGTAAAGGGGAGCCAGCGCGGCATGTTCCCTGCTGGAGCCCTGCCCATAGTTTTCCCCTCCGACGATCACGCCGTTTCCGGCCTCCTTGCAGCGGGCGGCAAAATCGCGGTCGATCTTCTCGAAGCAATAGTCCGCCAGATAAGGAATGTTGGAACGGTAGGGAAGCAGCCTTGAATCGGAAGGCATGATGTCGTCCGTGGTGATATTGTCTCCCGCATGGAGCACCACGGTTGCGGCCAGCGTATCCGGCAGCGCCGTATTCAGCGGGAAGGGCTTGATGTTGGGCCCCATCACCACGGGAGTGTTTTCCTTATCGGCGCCCTCAGGATAAACGATGAAGTTGTCGTTGGAGTCAAAGGTTTCCGGCTTGATTTCCGGAAGCTCAACGCCGGATTCGGAGCCGTCCGTCAGCACGCCGGTAATGGCGGCTATGGCGGCGGTTTCGGGGCTTACAAGATACACCTGGGCGTCCAGCGTTCCGCTGCGGCCTTTAAAGTTCCTGTTGAACGTCCGCAGGGATACGGCGCCGGACTTGGGAGACTGCCCCATTCCGATGCAGGGACCGCAGGCGTTTTCGATGATCCGGGCGCCTGCGTTGATCATGGAAGCCAGCGCGCCGTTTTCAGCCAGCTTGCTTAAGATCCTGCTGGATCCCGGCGAGATTACCAGGCTTACGTCGGGATGGACTTTCTTTCCCTTTAAGATCGCCGCCACCTTCATCAGGTCGGTATAGGAGGAGTTGGTGCAGCTTCCGATGGCCACCTGGTCCACCTTGATCGGTCCGATGCTGCGAACCGTGTCCACGTTGTCGGGGCTGTGGGGTTTTGCTGCCAGGGGGGTGAGGCTTCCGAGATCCACTACCAGCACCTCGTCATATTCCGCATCCGGATCTGCGGACAGCGGAACATAATCCTTTTCCCTGCCCTGGGAAGCGAGAAACGCCCTTGTATTTTCATCGCTGGGGAAGATGGAAGTGGTGGCGCCGAGTTCCGCGCCCATATTTGTGATGGTGGCGCGGTCGGTAACGGACAGGGTTTTCACGCCCTCTCCGGCATATTCAATGATTTTTCCAACGCCGCCCTTTACGGTCAGCTGCTTAAGGATGTATAAAATCACATCTTTCGCCGAAACCCACGGTTTCAGGCTTCCAACGAGTTCAACCTTCAGCACCTTCGGAACAGTCAGGCTGTAAGTTCCCTGTGCCATGGCTATCGCCACGTCCAGTCCGCCCGCTCCGATGGCGATCATTCCGAGGCCGCCTCCGGTAGGAGTATGGCTGTCGGAACCCAGAAGCGTTTTGCCCGGGATCCCGTAGTTTTCAAGATGAAGCTGGTGGCAGATCCCGTTGCCCGGTTTGGAGAACAGGACGCCGTGGCGCTTCGCGACGCTTTTGATGAATTCATGGTCGTCGGCGTTTTCAAATCCTGTCTGCAGCGTATTGTGATCGATATAGGCGACGGAAAGCTCCGTCTTTATTTTGTCCACGTCCATGGCTTCCAGCTGCAGATATACCATGGTTCCGGTAGAATCCTGAGTAAGGGTCTGATCGATCCGAATCGTGATTTCATTTCCCGGAGCGAGGGTTCCATCGACAAGATGGTTCTCCAGGATCTTATAGGTTAATGATTTTCCCATAATTTCTCCTTTCCAGGCTCGCTCGATTTGCATGTTTCTCCGTCAATAATGCGGGCAGACGAGCCATAATATTGTATACGATTATACAATTGTGCCGCTATTGCGTCAAGCCAAAATTTTAATTGAAAATTGTCAAAAGAAAACAAAACCGGCAGTCCGTTTGGCTGCAATTCGGACCGCGCATGGCGAAATACGCATTAGTTTTCAGCCGTTAATTTTATATTTTTGTTGAATGATTAAACATTGATTTACGGGGGTAAATGCTATATAATGTTGTTTGCCCGGACGTCAATAACAAGATATTGATAATTCCGGGCGAACCGTGTGCTAAGAAAAGGGATCATCTGGGAGGCTCAAAGTCATGAAAACAGTCGTAAAAAGAGACGGAACGCAGGTCAGCTTCAACAGCGGAAAGATTAAAGCCGCCATCGAGAACGCCATGCGGGAGACGAAAGCGGGCGTCGATTCCGTGCTGGCCGGCGAGATTGCGGCGGCCATTGAAAAACAGGTGGAACGTTCGGAACGCGTCGTGAATGTGGAGGATATCCAGGATCTGGTCGAAGATTTTTTAATGGCCAGCGAACGGAAGGACGCCGCGAAAAAATTCATCATTTACCGCTATGAGAGGGACAAGACAAGGGATGCGAGAAAGCGCAGGGACGGAAGACTCATCTCAGATGAATTCTTGAGCAAATACAAGCATAGGCCATCCCCCATGAACCAGCTCGGCAGCTTCGTCTATTACAGGACTTATTCCAGATGGGTTCCGGAGGAAATGCGCAGAGAATACTGGTGGGAAACCGTGCGGCGCGCGGTGGAATACAACTGCAGCCTGGTTCCCACATCCAGGGAAGAAGCGGAAAAGCTCTACAACAATATATTCGAATTGAAACAGTTCTTATCGGGCAGGACCTTCTGGGTCGGCAACACCGAAGTCTCGAAGTTTTATCCCATGGCCAATTATAATTGCTCTTTCCAGGTAGTCGACAGCTTTTCGGCCTTCCGGGACATCTTCTATCTTCTCATGGTGGGCTCCGGCGTCGGCGTTCGAGTGCTGAAATCGGACGTTGCAAAGCTGCCGTCGATAAGGACCGACCTCGAGGTGATCCATGAATCCTACACGCCGATACCCCGTTCCTTGAGGCAGGACAGCACCTCCCTGGAATTCACTCACAACGATACGGTCAAAATAACAATCGGCGATAGCAAAGAGGGATGGGTCCAGGCCATGGACTATTTCCTCAAGATGTTCTACAGCACGGAATACCGGAAGATCAAGACCGTTATTCTCAATTACGACCATGTCCGCCCCAAGGGGGAAAAGCTCAAAACCTTCGGCGGAACTGCAAGCGGACATTCCAGCATGAAGAATATGTTCATCAAGATCCATAAAATCATCGAGAGGGCGAAACACCGCTCCACGATAAACAAGGTGAAGCTGCAGCCAATCGACTGCCTGGACATCGTCAACATCATCGGGGAAAACGTCGTTGTGGGAGGCGTGCGCAGAACGGCGGAAATCGTTCTCATCGACCAGGACGACAAGGATTGCATCCAGGCTAAAAGCGGCCTCTATAAAAAGATCGATGAAAAATGGGTCATCGATACGGAGATCGCCCACCGGCAAATGAGCAACAATTCCATTTATTATACGAGAAAACCCACAAGGCAGGAACTGCACTGGCATCTGCAGCAGATGCGGTATTCCGGCGAGCCGGGATGGGTCAACGCGGAAGCCGGCGCCAGAAGGCGTCCGAATTTCAACGGAGTTAATCCCTGCGCCGAGATCCTTCTCGACTCAAAGGGCCTCTGCAATCTAACCACAGTCAATGTAATGGGTTTTGTAAAAGACGGCGTCCTTGACCGGGAAGGCCTGATGGAAGCCCAGCGGCTTTCCGCCAGGGCAGGATACCGTATGACCTGTACCGAGCTGGAGATTCCCGAGTGGGATATGATCCAGCAGCGGGACAAGCTGCTAGGTTGCTCGCTGACCGGCTGGCAGGACATGGTAAACGCCGTGAAGTTATCCAGGGAAGAGCAGGAGGCCCTGCTGTGGGAATTGAGGGAAACCGCGCGGAAGGCTGCCTCGGAATATGCTAGAGAGCTGGGACAGCCGGAACCGCTGCTGGTCACCACCATCAAGCCGGAAGGAACGCTGAGCCTGCTGCCCGTGGTTTCCAGCGGCGTACATTTCTCCCATGCGCCTTATTACGTGCGCAGAATCAGGATCAGCAGCGACGACCCGCTCGTAAAGGTCTGCGAGGAACTGGGTTATCCGGTTTATCCGGAAGTGGGCCAGGATCCCGACACCTGTGTGACCAAGGTGGTGGAATTCCCCGTGAAAGCGCCTCCAGGGAAGTTCAAGGCGGACGTCAGCGCCGTCGAGCAGCTTGAAATCTATAAAATGTTCATGACCCATTATGTGGATCATAACTGCTCCATCACCATCCATGTCAGGGACGACGAATGGGACGATGTGGAACAGTGGGTGTGGGACAACTGGGACGATACGGTGGCTCTGTCCTTCCTGCCCTTTGAAGACAGCTTCTATGAACTCCTGCCCTTTGAAGAGATCACCGAGGAGGAATACCAAAAGAGGGTGGAGGCCATGAAGCCCTTCATCCCGTCGTTGATCTCCAAGTACGAAAAAGAGGAGACGGAATACGATATCGGGGATTCGGGCTGCGAAAACGGAGTTTGCCCGATTCGGTAAGACTGTGAAAACCCTGCGGAAATGCAGGGTTTTTTCGTGCGAAAAGAGAAGACCGGACTCGCCTCCGGCGCAGTCCGGCCCCTATATTTGAACGGATGATGCGGTTTGCAATATTTCCCGCAATGCTTTTCCTGATTGCCTAGAAATTTGTCGAATGTATGGACGGCTTCCTAATATGGATGGCGTAATATGGACTGCGTGCTATAGAGAATCGTCGCCTTCTTCTCCGGTTCTGATCCGGATGGCTTCCTGCACATCGTAGATGAATATTTTTCCGTCGCCTTTCTCGCCCGTCCTGACGCTCTCAATAATTGTCTTCTTTATGTTTTCCACCTTTTCGTCGTTTACGATCATATCCAGCATGACCTTCGGTAGCAGGTCAAGATGATATTTCTCTCCGCGCCAGCTCTGTTCCACGCCTTGCTGATTGCCGTGGCCCATCACTTCGCTGACGGTAACTCCCCGATAAGCGCCGATCTGTTTCAGCGCGTCAAGGACGACGTCCAGCATTTCCGGCCTGATAATCGCTTTCACATGCTTCATTACGCATATACCTCCTTTAACTGTTTACAGCTCCTCGCTATTTTGCGCCCAGCTTTGCTTCTTTGACTGCCGCCATATGTTTTTTGCATCCGTTTTCAATGCAAAAACAGATCTTCGGGTCACAAATTCCGGATAGGCGAGATTGCCGTGTTCGCCGATGTCCAAACCTTCGATCTCTTCCCCCAGGGAAACCCGGATGCCCATGATCGCATTAATTGCGTGCCATACCAGAAATGCGCCGGTGAAAGCAAAAGCGCCGACCGCGATTATGCCTAAAGCCTGAGTCTGCAGCAGGGCGGTGCCTCCGCCGAAAAAGAGCCCGTCTGCGCCTCCGTTAATTCTGCTTTCCGCAAACAGTCCGACAGCCAGGGTGCCGAAGATCCCGCAGGAAAGATGCACGGATACGGCTCCCACGGGGTCGTCGACCTTGAGTCGGTCAAACATCATGACCGACAATACGTCGATTATGCCGAAAACTGTGCCAATGATCAGGGCGCTGGGCACGCTGACAAAGGCGCAGGGGGCCGTAATCCCCACAAGGCCCGCCAGACAGCCGTTCAGAGTCATTCCGATATCCGGCTTGCCCATCAATAACCAGGAGGTGGCGGTGGAGGTAAGGATGGCGGCGATGGCAGAAGTATTTGTCGTCATGACGATGTGGGCGATCGCCTCGGGCGCGGCTGCCATTGTGGAACCGGGATTGAATCCGAACCAGCCGAGCCACAGGATAAACACGCCCAAGGTTGCCGTGGACATGCTGTGACCGGGGATCGGACTGATCTTTCCGTCAGGCGCGTATTTGCCGAACCGGGGACCCAGCACGATGGCGCCGGTTAAAGCCGCCCAACC
>ENA-UPSB01001708-UPSB01001708.1-bioreactor-metagenome-genome-assembly--contig:-NODE-1708-length-24284-cov-212.069669_pt1 | contig 24284 bp, 20 predicted proteins | sample MGYA00238182_ERZ773286 | MGnify/ENA primary metagenome ERZ773286 (study PRJEB29026, sample SAMN07631240) | bioreactor metagenome | isolation source: Switchgrass digestor | place: USA: Dartmouth... | reverse complement strand
TAACATATAGCGATTTCATTTTACTTTGTCCTACCCCAACAATTGACGCAGAACCCAAAAGAAAGACCGGAAGAAACGGGTTCTTCCGGTCTGAGCCATCAATTTGACTTAGGTTGATGATTCATCTACATCCACTTCAATGGTCTTATCATACTTGTACTCGTTACCTTTTAAGTCAGCAACGGGCAGTTCCTGTGTGATTTGCAGTTTGTCTGCTGTAATAGGCTTGTCTACAGTAATTACCACGTTCTCGTTATCACCGCTTGCAACACTCACAACGGTGTAATCCTTCACCTTATAGGTGAACTTGGACAGTGAATCATTATCAATGGGCTCGTCAAATACAATAGTGATTGTCGTCCCTGTCTTGGTCGCTGAAATATCGAAGTTGCCGTCAGTCTTCTTAGCTATGGACGGAGCGATCTTGTCGTTGTATTTTTCGGATATGAAGTCCGTTTGTTTCACTTGGTTATAATTGGCCTCAACATCGAAGAGGTTGGTGATCATGTAATTTCCGCTTTCGTCATAGCTTAACGATGCATCACTGATATCAGCAGCCAGCTTGGCAGTGGAGGCGAGCTGCAGGACAACAACGGTATTGCCGTCCTTGTTGGTCTTCAGCTCCATAGCCACAGGAGTAGTATTTTTGATGAGGAATACATCCTTGTCAACCCTCTTGAGGACCTGATCGAATGTTATTTCAATCTTGTCAGTTGCAACAGCATCAATGGTAGCTATCTCGGGCTTATCGGTATCGTAGTCTTCCATGCTGCTTATTGTCTTTGTCTTACCTGCCATAGCATTGCCCGCCAGGTCTTTCACCTTCTGAACGAAGAGAGAGCCGAGTTTTCCATACTCTTCAGCTGTCAGGGTGAGCTTAACCACCTTGTTGCCAACAAAGAATACCGGATCCTTGGAGAGCAGTGTCACCACACCATTTGTATCCAGAACACCGTAGTTGTTCTTGTCAAGTGCGGTATTGTCAACTGCTTCGTTAAAGAACACATACAGGATATTATTGGATGCATCCTTGGTAACCTTCGAGATTTCAGGAGCAGTCTTGTCTGTTATAACCAGAGTCGCAGAGTAGAGGGACATCTTGTTGGGCTGCAGAGCCTTGTCCTTGACATCCTTAATCCTGACGACTATAGTCTTGCCGGAAAGGTCCTTGCTCCAGCTAATGGTGTATTCCTTGCCGCTGCCTGAAACAGATGGGCTAACACCATCAATCTTGCTGCCGTCTTCGGCCAGGACTTCGACATTATCATTACCAAAGTCTACTTCCTCTGAGAACTTGATCTCGAGTGACTTCTCAGACTTAACCTTCAGTTCAGCCACCTCAGGGGCAGTCTTGTCAGCGGTAACTGTGATTGTGAATGTTGCAGAAGCAAACTTGTTGCCCCAATTATCCTTGATCTCATTATTGTTAGCCTTAGCCTCGATACCAAAGACTGTGGTGCCCTCGTGTATGGGCTTGTCATTTGCATCATCTGCAAACTTGACCCAAACGGTGTCAACGGAATCATCAGGATCAATCTCGTCTGCCGCAGTCATGCCCTCGGCCTTGTAAATACCCTTGGCAATCCATGCGGTAAAGGTGTGCCAGAACTGATCCGGATCCAGGCCGGTTACAGGCTTGTCAAACTTAACCTTCACATAGGTCTGCTCTGCCTTCTCAACGGTAGCCACAGGGGCATTTCCGTCCTTCGCATAAGCAAGGTTGAAGGTCTTGATTATGTTCTTGTATCCTGCATAGTCCACAAAGTCCTTAACGGTAACTTCATAGGTGGTGCCGTCAGTCAATGAGGAGTACAGCTCAACGGTTGCCTTCTTTCCGCTAATGCTGGGAGTACCTACACCCAAAACATATGAGCCGGACTTAACCTCAACTGTACCAGCGGTTTCAATAGGCTCAGAGAACTCGATGGTAAAGTTCTTGGGTCCTGTAACCGTAATTGACTCGGCAACAGGCAGAGTAGCGTCGAATGCCCTGAAGGACTTTTCGGTCTTAGCGATCTCGTTGCCGTCGGTATCCTTAACTTTTTCAACAACCAGTTTGTAATCTTTCTGGTTATCAAGCTTGGTGGTCATCGTGATAACAACGGTTACCTTGTCATCATTGAGGGATACAGTAGCTGCCTCGCCATCAATCTTGATGTTCTCAGCTTTTACAGTGTCCTTGTCAAGAGCCTTATTGAATACAACGGTTACTTCCCTAAGATTGTCGGCGGTAATGCTTACAACCTCAGGTTTTACAGGCTTAGCCTCAACAAGGCCAGCTTCTACTGCGTCAGCCTCGCTGACAAAGCCAGCGTCGATGAGTGACTGGATAAACTTTTTGCCGTCAGCGTTTACGCCGTTCTTGCAAGCGCCGAACAGAACGCCGGCAACGTCGTCACGGATCAGAGTATCTTTCGCCTGGAGTTCCAAAGCCTGGTTCAGGGTGATAACACCAGCTTTTACAGCCTCGGCAACAACTACATCGGTACCGAAGTTGTAGCCCATGCCGATGTTCATTACCCATACCAGCAATTCAGTAACGCCTATTCCCTTCAGGGGAGAGAACTTGATCTTCGGAGCAACAGATGCATCAGTACCCGAAGTATAGCCGTTCTTCACCGCGTAAGCAGCCCACTTGATACCCCATGCAAGAACTTCGTCTGCGTCAACGACCTTCTCTGCCAGGATAGCAGCAGCCTCTTCGTCGGTCATGGCGTTAACTTCGGATGCCTTACCAGCTGCTTTAATTGCGAAGATGAGGCCCTGGAGTCTGTTTGTGTCGTCTCCGAGACCATAGCCTTCCATGAGTCCCAGCTTGTTGAGGATAGTTGCCTCGTCCTCATACTGGAAACCCTCGGCCAGTGCAGGGACTACCAACATTGATGCGATCATAGCAATGACGGTAATCACTGCGAGAATCTTCTTAAGGTTTCTCATGATGAAAATCCTCCCTTTCGTTTTTTGGAAGCAGGCTTATTGTTTCAAAGCCGGATTACGCCCGCTTCCGTGCCTTATAATCCGACTTTGTTTGCTTTATTGATTCAGATAAGCCTTGCAACTTATCATGAATTCATTTTGAATTATATCACCGCCCAAATAAAGGGTCAACAATACAGTTGTGAGTGTAAACAAATTGTAATTTAGTCTATGTAGCGTAATATATCGTAATATTACATTAATATATAGGCCCTGAACGGTGGTGCTTTGCAAGACGTCTTAATTAGTATCGGCTTTCATAAGTCATCATTAAAGGGCGATTTCAATGCCTTGATTCATGTAATCCGCTCCTGCACCCCTTTATTATATTACAAAGCGGACTTGTTAACCAATATTTCCAGTTTAAAGATTGAGAAAAAACAGACCCTGCAATTGTTATTCTCCGACTGACAAACTGTTGCAGGCAAAACCTGCTCCTAGCAGCACCCAGAATACCGCGGCCACTGAAACAACGCTATCATTAAATAAGCCAGCAACCAGGTATGAGCATATACCTATGAAAATGGCTGTTCCTAAGGGGGCGGCAGCGCTCCTGTTGTTTCGGGCAAAATATAGTTTCACGCATGAAGCAACATAAACAGCGATCATGGCCAAAAATGCTATCAGAGATAAAACGCCCGTGTTAACCGCAATCTGAAGATAGAGATTATGAGGTTTATCCACTATCATTTTCGGCGTGCCATAGGCATTTATCTTGCCTATATAGTCGTTCTGCGGGAATTCGATAACAAAACTATCGGGGCCGGAGCCAATGGCAACTGTGTTTTTCAAAAGCGGTATGGCTCTGGACCAGATATATATCCTTGCGGAACCTACCTTTTCGTAGCCCCTTACATCAATGGCGGCAGGTTTGGATATTTGATCTGTTTCATCTCCGGGATTTCCGATCAGAGCCAATGAGTCCTCCCTGAGCCTGAGGAAAAACTCAACACCGGCATTCCGTACTCTCAGGATGTCACCTGATATCGCCACGGTGTAGCCTTTATATGTGGAATCCTTGAACTTGACAGTTTTAATATCCTCCCCATCCGATATATCTATCTCAAGCTGATTATTAGCTTCATCATGGAAGGATAAATTAGAACCATCATATCTGATCACCAGAGTTTCGGTGGTGCTGATTATTCTGGCTCTGTTGTCTTCAAAAATAATATCTTCTACATAATAGCCTTGAGTGCCGGCGTTGATTTCGGATATAACCCTGTTAGCCACAAATCCCATGCCTGCCAGAACAACCACTAAAGATAAAATGATGATTGTTTTATTTTTGAATATATGTTTTCTGAAGTAAATAATGGCGATCAGTATGCCCGCTCCCAATCCCACCAGGCCCGCGCTGGAATCGCTCCCAATCAGATTGACCAGAAGAAGGACTGAGAGAACAGCCGCTGCAACCCGCAAGCCTTTCTTTTTGGCCAGGAAGATTGAAGCCACAGCGATGGGAAATACCAAAGCCACATAGCTTCCCATATAGTTTGGGTTAGCCAGCGTTCCATAAACCATGGTGCCAAATTTGAAGACCAATTCGCTGGCGGCGTACTCGGCCGGCAGAATTAAAGATTTCCCAAAGCCCGTATTGAAAAAATTATATCCCGCAAGCTGTGAAAGGCCTATGAGGCATATGATGAACGCGGAGACAAGCAGGGAGCCGGATATTATCCTTAGATGCCTTTCATCTCTTACCAGGCTGGTGAGGATTATCATATCCAGGACATAGAACAGCAGGACGAGCATTCCTTCATACCTTGCAACAAATCCGTTCAGGGCTACGGAAACGTATCTTGATGTGATGGTGGATAATATAATGAATAATATATAAAGGGCGGAGGGAATGTGCAGGCCGGGCTTCCATCCGATTTGGATACGTCCCTGGATGCTTCTTATAACGAAAAGGCACAGACCTAATGACGATGCTATGATGAACCACCGGCTCTTCCACCATGAGAGAAGGTCGTAGTACTGGTCGCCGCCCCTCCAGTTTGAAACCTCTATCGGTTCCAGCTTGTCAACATACAGGTAAACGATGAGGGGTACAACCGCTATGATAAATACATAGGGCATTATGTCAACCAGGGACGTTTTCTTCTCTGCCCGTTTTGTCGCCGTACGTTTTTTCCTGCCCATAATAGCGCAATATCCTCTGCTCTTACAGCTTTTTACTTATTATATCATATATATAAATGCGCAGTGGCCGGGTATGGAATTATTCTGCTGCCATGCACGCCATACCGCGATAATCCCGGATTACACATGAAAAACCGGTCGCTTCAGCGTGATGCGGCTATAGCGAACCCAGGTACTCACTGATAATTCTTTTAGCCTGGCCGATGTCGCCGGTGCCATAGATCTCAGTTTTCACTTTTGTGCAGCCCGGAAGACCGTGGAGGTACCAGGCCGCATGCTTTCTCATTTCCAGCATGGCTGCCCTTTCTCCCTTGTACTCTTCCATCAGCCGGTAATGCTTCATAATTGTTTCGAGCCTTTCCCGGGCAGGCACGCCTTTATCGTATGTCCGGTCTTTCATATATGATTTAATATTCTCAAAGATCCAGGGATTTCCCAGGGCTCCCCTGCCCACCATGACAGCGTCGCATCCTGTTTCCTCGAACATGCGGATGGCGTCCTCGGGCGACCTTATGTCCCCGTTGCCGGTTACAGGTATGGTAAGGGCCTGCTTTACCTCTGTAATGCAACCCAGGTCCGCTGTCCCGGAGTACTGCTGGTCGCGGGTTCTTCCGTGCACCGTGACCATGGCGGCCCCTTCCTCCTCGCAAATGGACGCTATCTCAACGGCATTGGCCGAAGCCCGGTCCCATCCCTTGCGGATTTTAACCGTAACGGGTTTTTGGGAAGCCTTCACGGTTTCGCGCACGATTCTCCTGACCAGGTCGGGCTTTAGCATGAGAGCCGCTCCTTCCCCGTTTTTGACGATCTTGGGGGCCGGGCATCCCATATTTATATCAATGAGGGCAACGTCAGGCTGCCTGGATAGCCAGGCCGCCGCTTCGGCCATGATTTCCGGCTCACACCCGAAGATCTGGACGCCTATGGGCATTTCATCCGGCCAGGTACGGGCGATTTCAAAGGTTTTTTTGTCCTTGTAGTGCATGGCCTTGGCACTGACCATTTCTGTATAAACCAGTGACGCTCCCTTTTCCCTGCACAGCAGCCGGAAAGGGCGGTCGGTCACTCCCGCCATGGGAGCAAGAAAGATATTGCCCCAGGCGGCCAGGGGGATAGGGGCTTTTCTGTCCATGCTCAATAAATCAGCCTCCCGGTCTTCACGGATGGTTTTATGCCATAACATGAATTATACCAAAAAAGCGGCAAAAAAAACCTTCTATCAATCACGGCGATAGAAGGCGGATTTGCGTGTATATCAGGTTTTCATGACGGATAATTTGCTCAGAAGGGAAGATCCTCATCATCCCCGCTGAACGGATAATAACCATCACCACTCTCAGGCTGCTGGATGCCACCCGTATCCTGTGCCATCGGTCCCGGAACGGTGTTGCTGTACGAAGGCGTTCCTGATGGCGCGCTGTCCCGGTCGCGCCTGCTGTCCGCAAAGAAAACATTCTCGCAATGTATCTCGGTACGGGAATGCCTGTTCCCCTGCTGATCCTGCCAGTTGTTGTTCCTCAGGTAGCCCTCCACCAGTACCTGCATGCCCTTTTTGAAATACCTGCTGACGAAATCGGCGGTACCCCTCCAGGCTACAATGTCAAAAAAGTCTGCGGTGGGCTGGCCTTCCTGCTGTTGCCTTACCTGGCGGTTTACAGCAAGCCTGAAACGGCTCACCGAAATGTTGTTCTGCGTGTAGCGCGTTTCCGGATCAGCAACAAGTCTTCCCATCAGAATAACCTTATTCATAAAACACCACCCGATCCACCTGATTGAGGTGATTATTGGTCCGGTCTGCCTTAAGCTAACCGGCCTTGAACGGGGCGGCTGCCCCGAAGCCTTTCGGCAGTCTTCCCAGGTATTAATCCTTGCTGACTACCAGGTACTTGAGAACTTCTTCAGTGATCTTGAAGTTTCGCTCAAGCTCGGCGGGAAAGTCCGGATTGGCCGAGAAGTTCATGAGCACATAGTACCCTTCCTTCTGCTTCTGGACTTCATACGCCAGCTTTTTCCTGCCCCATTCCTCTGTGCTCTCGAGTTCACCGTACTGGGAAACAAGGTTATTGAACCTCTCAACGACGGCTTTAACCTGCTCTTCCTCGAGGGTGGAAGAAATGACGTAGACGCATTCATACTTCCTCATGGCAAAGTCACCTCCTTCTGGACTGATCGGCCCTGCGTCGCATGCGCAGAGCAAGGATATGCCGCAAATAATGCGGCTTTGCCGCATGCCGGACCTATGGCGCCGGCTGCGGGCTAAATAGTATAATAACATAACCGGCCGCAGGCTGGCAACCCTGCTTTGATATGACATCCCTTTCCTGTCATTGCGGGGAGGCGCAGCCGACGAAGCAATCTCGTAAAATAGAGGTTGGAGGTTAGAATGAAGGAAGGGCTGCGATGAGATTGCCGCGCTCCACTTCGCTCCGCTCGCAATGGCAGCTATTTCTTCATTCTTTCCAGGGTTTCCTTCAGGAGGCCTATCTCCTGGACCAGGGTTTTTATTCTCAGGGCCTGCCGGGAAACGGCTACCGTAAGAGTAAAAACGATCATCAGAAGCAGGAAGATGACGCAAAGGTAGAGAGCGTTAACCGGCAGCTCGATGTGCATAACCGCAGCGATGAAATACAGTATCTCCGGGAAAATTGACAGCAATACGAAACTGAGGCTTGTGAGAATCCATGTGAGGGCATACTTGAGTTCCAGCTTTTTGGTCCGCACCATGTTCATTATGAATATGAAAAAGCCCAGGGATCCGATTATAAGAATTATTCTCAGAACGGTACTTATCTGGTTCATTTGTCACCATCCCCATTCCTTCTTGCAATGGCTGCCATTATAACAGCCAGGGTGACCTTGATCATGTAATAGGCGGCGAGATTCCTGGTAATGGACGATTCCCCCGACTGTCTCGGGCGCATGATCACAGGGACTTCCGCAATACGGTACCTGTTTCGCAAGGCTGTTACTATGGTTTCAGGTTCAGGGTAGTCCTTGGGATAACTGTTGGCGAAGAGTTTTATAAGCTCACGGCTGCAGGCCCGGAAGCCGGATGTGGGATCCGATATATACTGGCCTGTAAGAAGCTTTATAAGCCAGGAGAAGAACTTGATTCCCGCACGCCTCGAGAGGGACGACTGGTAGCCTTTATTCTCGATAAAGCGGGAACCCACGCACATATGGTATCCTTCATGAATGCGCGACAGGACCAGCTTGAGGAATTTCGGGTCATGCTGGCCGTCGCCGTCCATTTGGACCGCGATGTCATAGCCATGTTCCAGGGCATACTTGTATCCGGTCTGCACCGCTCCGCCTATTCCGAGGTTTACAGGCAGGGAAACAACAGGAATGCCGTACTGGCGGCAGACCTCCTCGGTATTGTCGGTTGAGCAGTCGTTGATTACCACAATGTCGAAATCGAGGGGTACTTCCCTGAGTTCTTCAAACAGTTTCGGGAGGTTCTTCGCTTCCTGGTACGCGGGTATGATTATGAGGGTCTTCAACGCGTTTCTTCTCCTTACTGATTATAGTAATAGGTTAACATAGGACGTCGATTTTTACTATAACACTTGAGGTGAGAAGTGAGAAGCTGGATGTTAGAGAATACCGATGCAATAAAGAGATTGCCGCGTCGCTGCACTCCTCGCAATGACAATACTGGAGGTTAGAGGTCAGAGGTTGGATGTCAGAAATTGCTGAGTTTCTTTTGCAGTAATACCTCAGGTATGCCGTTGTGGCGGGCTTTTGCGAGATTGCTTCGTCGACTTCGTCTCCTCACAATGACACCCTTGGTTATTCTCTCGGTGGTTTTATAAGTTCCCACAGCTGGTTCACCAGGAAAGCGGCGCCCACCATGATAAAGAACATCATCTGGTAGGCATAGCGTGTGTCGGGTATGAACATAAGCTGTATACCCAGGATGATCAGCCCGTAAAAATACAGGCAGAATCCCTTTATGTTCCTGATGGAGTGCCATATCATTCCGGGTATGCCCATGCAGATAATCATGCCGTGGATGGTTTCCGCCAGCCTTTTTATCTCGGGCGCCAGGTTGACCAGGTAGGGCTTCTCAAAAATATGCCGGGTTTTGCCCCAGGTAAACCATTTGATATAGAGCCACGGGTCTGTTTTCAGCCCGTTTATTATACGCTTTATACCCCACTCCCTCTGGGCATCGTTTACACCCTTTATGCTCTCGGGTATATCCTGGAAGTAATCCTGCCAGTATGGGTAGGTACCGGCAAGAAAAGCGTTCCCGTCACCCTTGGCCGTGATGACCAGCGTTCCGAGGGTTATTATGTTCCTGATCCACCAGGGCGCCATGATTACAACAAACCCGGCCAGCTGCAGCGCGAACACCTTCATGGTCCCGGCAAGACTTCCCCGGACCGCGCCATATGACGTATACTGCCTTTTCCTCCCGCCTATGGCCAGGTAAACAAACGGCACGATGAACAGGGGCAGCAGCGTTGGCCGGACCAGGATGTGCAGCCCGAAGGCCGCTCCCGAAAGAAAATGCAGGAACTTCTTTTCGGTATCAAAGGCCGCCGCCGCAATACAGAAATAGACCAGCATAGTAAACAGCCCCAGCCCTTCTGTCAGGATCAGGGTGCAGGAAAGGACATAGGAAGGATAGACTGCTACAAGCAATGCGGTCAATACTGCCGGAAGATCTTTGCCGAAGACCCTTCGCACGAAGGCGAAGGCCAAAAGGGCGCTCAGGCTTCCCAAAAAAGCCTGGATAAGCCGGACCGCCGTGATCTGGCGCCAGGGATCGCCCAGCACTTTATAGACCAGTGCAAGAATAACGGGATAGGCAGGCATAACCCGTGCGTTGGATACACCCGGGGATCCTCCATAGGGATTGCCGTCGTACCAGTAGCCGTATATACCTGTATCGGCAAGCTGATGGGACATGAGCCAGTAGTTCCGGGCATCCCCTGTAAGCCCCATGTTATCCTTGAACCGCATAACAGCCATGCCCCTTAAGGCAAGAGCAAGCAGGAATATGAAAATCAGAACAGCCCACAGGGCGGGCCTGGTCCTACTCTTTAATGTCATGTCATCCTCCATGGCCAATAAGGTCAGAAACCATTAGCTTATCTTCGGCTTTGCTTTCTTTCCAACCTCTGCCTTCTTACGTCTATAAATGACATTAATAGTTTACCCTACTTTTTCCCTGGCATCATCCCTTTTATTTCAGCCGCTCCAAGGCCGGCCAGCATGATGAACAGCGGAACTGCGGGCATATGGTACCTTGACTGGACCTCCAGGAAGCAATATGCCAGGAACATCGCGCCGATGACCAGCCAAAACAGGGCAGGCGCCATGGTCTTCCTCCTGTATGCGGCAGAGCATCCCGCCGCCGCAAGAAAGAGAATCACCAGGTAAAACAGTTGGGAGCCAGCGTAAAAGTACCTGGGATGGAGCTTGATGAACTCTTCCAGCCTGCCGCCGCCTTCCGCGGAGATTATACTCCAGTAATAGCCGTAGTCCTCCTTGCCCCACTGGTAATTGGTCTTTTTCACCATTAGCTTCAAGAAGCGTGCGGGATCTTCCCTGATCCTCTGTATTGCGAGCTTTTGAGCCTCGCTGTGGACCCTGTCGAAATCGAAATCATATTTTGCTATGATGCTGAAATCCTCCTGGTTGAACATACCGTTGGCTTCATAGTTTGTTCCGACCAGGAAATTATAGCCCGACCCCGAGCGGGTGATATCGATTCCGGAAAGCTCCTTTATGGGGATGCTTGCCAGCTTTAGAACCGCAAAATATGATAGGGCCGCCAAAACGACGCAGAACGCTTTTTGGGCGATATCCCTGCCTTTTGGCTCGCAGCGCGGTATGAAAAACAGTATGCATACGGCGGCCGCCGGGACAAGGACCATGGCCATGGGGCGCATTGCCTGGGCAATAGCCGTAAGAGCGCCCGCCAGTACAAGCAGCGCATAACCTTTTGGGCTTCCTGCATGGCGCCTGGAAAAAATGACCAAAACATAGATAGCGGCAAGGAATGGCACAAGGAAGCTGTTCTCGGCCGCAACCACCGAACAGTACATGATCTGAGCCGGCCATAGGGCATAGAAGAGGACCGCCGGGCGTGCCGAACCCGGTTCGATTTCCCGGGCAATCAGGTAAACAAACAGGACCTGGACCAGGGATAAAAACACGTTGAAAAGCTGTACCACAAGAGGGTTCGCGCCGAAAAGGGCGTAGAGCCCGCCCACCAGGAACCCGAATCCGAACTTGAACGGAAAGCAGGAATAGAAGTCGACATAGTTGGTAAAATCGCCCCGGGATACTGCGACACCATAGTTGTGCATATGGAGGAAATCCGAAAAGGGCGCCGTATCAACGGCAAGCACCCAGAACAGCCGCGGAGTTAGGGTCAGGATGACGGCCAGCAGGACAAAGGCGCGGTCAGAAAGACCGTTTCCCCACCGGAGCCTGCTTCCCGCAAGGATAACGGCGGCTGCCAGAACCAGTGATACAATAAGGAAGATCAGCCTGGCGCTGGTGAAGATACCGGCGTAGGATCTGGCGGCAAACAGCCAGATGATAATCAGGATGCCTGCCGCGCCGACAGCCAGGAACGCGTATAAAAACCTTGACAGCTTGCTTGACTGCACCGGCTCCACCTCATAGCTTCTTCTGGTTAAGGGCTTCGACTATGGAGACCATCTGGTTCCTGATATGCTTTTCGGAGAGCTCTGCAGCCAGTTCATCATTGCCTTCCCTGAGGGCGTTCAGTATCTGGTTGTGTTCCTGTTCCACATACTCGGCAATATTCATATCCCTTAGGTAGATTACCCTGAAACGGTAGATATGTTCCCTTAGGGAGGATAAAACCCCGATGAGCCTTGAATTTCCCGAAGCGGCATATATTGCGTCATGGAATTCAATATCCTTGCGGACCGCGCCATCGATGTTAGCCTTTTCAACACAGGCGACAAACTGTTTGTGTATGGATTCAAGGGCCCGGATCTGCTGGGGCTTCATGCGCTTTGCCGCAAGGGCCGTGGCAAGTTTGTCGAGGGCGCCCCTTACTTCCAGCACGTCAATGATATCCTTGGCTGAAAGCTCGGAAACATGTGTGCCTTTACGGGGCACCATGGTTACCAGGCCTTCGGCTTCCAGCCTCCTGATGGCCTCACGCACGGGGGTGCGGCTTACTCCCATCTGTTCGGCCAGGGCTACCTCCATCAGCCTCTCTCCCGGCTTGATGTCCCCGCTGATAATGGCCTTCCGCAGAGTTTCGAATATCACATCGCGCAAAGGCTGATAACTGTCCAGTTTGAGCTTTGGTACCTTAACCATTCTGTTCTACCTCTCTTCCAATAGTTTCGGCATAAAATACATCGCTGTACTTTTCGTGGAACCGCTCAAAGGCTTTATCCGCCAATTCCTCGTTATCGAAAAGCCCGAACACCGCAGAGCCGCTGCCGCTCATCCTGCTCCCCAGGGCGCCAAGCTCCATGAACTCCCCGATGATCACGCCTATCTCGCCGTGGGCTTTTACCACAACGCTTTCCAGCACGTTACGCATCCCCTGTGCCAGGGTCAGTATATCCATCTCCTCGATGGCAGCGATCAGTGTGAGGGTATCAGGCCTTTCTCCCAGCGCGTTGAGGTCAAGGTTCTTGTATGCCCAGGCCGTTGAAACCGGAAAAGGCGGCTTTATAACCACCACACGGATCCCCGCGAAGTCGGGAAGGATGACGAGTTCGTCACCGATACCCCTGGCCAGAGCTGTTCCGCCTCTCAGGCAGAAGGGGACATCCGCTCCGATCTTCCGGGCGATATCCACCAGCTTCACTTCGTTGAAGGGTTCGCCGAACAGCTTGTTCAGAGCCTTGAGAACACCCGCGGCGTCGGCGCTGCCCCCGGCCAGTCCTGCAGATACGGGGATCTTCTTTTCCAGGACAATCCTGGCGCCTCCTGTTCCAGGATACTCGGAAAAAAAGGCCTCCGCAGCTTTCCATGCTATGTTTCCGGAATCGTGGGGTACATTGGGAGAATCGCACTGGAGCGACAGACCGCTCCCGCACTTCCGGACAGTCACACTGTCATAGAGGGAAATGGACTGCATGATGGTTTCCAGGTTGTGATACCCGTCTTTCCTCTTCCCGGTGACGTCCAGAGACAGGTTGATCTTGGCAGGGGTCTGTAAGGTTATCTCTTCCATGTTTTCACCTCGCTCCGCGACGCCATTGGCGCTCTCCTGTTCATGGCATACCGGCCAGGACAGGAACAGAACCCCTCAAATGCAAATTATGACTGCATTCCTCAAATCTGTTACCGTATATTATATACAAAAAACATATAACGGGCAATAAAATTATAAACGGGCGGCCATGGAGCGGCAGGGTGAGGCCGCCCGAAATTATTTATTTTAAAGCATTTCAGGGTGCATTCCGGCATAAATAAAATGTGCCCGATCCCTGAAGCCCGGACACATCAACCAAGCAAAAAATACATTCTGCCGCACCCTCCGGCCTTATGCCATGATGAACATCTTTTTACCCACCTCCGGGACATCCTTCGGATCCAGGTTGTTGTCGCGAGCCAGGTTCTCCGGGGGTATCCTGTATTGTTTGGCTATGCTCCACAGCGTGTCTCCGGTCTGGGCGAAGTACAGCAGGATGGGCGCTTTCCTGGCGGGAGCCTCACGCTTTACCTCCTCAATGGACTCTATGGAGTCGAAGCTCGTGTGTTTGCAAAGCCGGAGCCTTATGCTGATCTTTACTGAAATGTCCAGCGAATCGTTGCTGATGATCTCAAAGCCTGAATCTTCAATGAAGCAGTCGGATTCGGTGACCTGCCAGTTTTCACCGTCGGGGAGCGGCAATGTCAGGTTAAAGGGTATCTCCACGGCCTGGCTCCGGGTGTCCCTGGTCTTCCTGTCGGCCAGGTACACCACATCCACCCCGACGCTGCCCTGGACATTGATCACGCTTCCGCTTATATTGGACAGCATGCTCTTCTTGCCCACAGCAACCATGTAGATTTCATCGAGGCTTCCGTTGTCAGAATCAAGCCTGATATGGGCATTGGCTTCGTGGTTTTCCACGAGGTCCCTCTCATCGGTCACGATCTCAAGCGGCGCCTTGTTGAGGTTTATGATTGAGTCAATGCAATAGGCATCTTCCACCACCTGCTGTTCCTCATGCCGGACAGCCTGGGCGTCTACCTCCACCTCCATGGAAACCGAGACCTGGGTATAAATGCCATCGGAATCCTCCTGTGGCTCCACCTCCCAGTTTTTCAGGGATGCCGACGCAAGGACGATGTTTTCGCCTCCCGGGTCGATGCCCGTATTCACCTTAACCGGGAATTCCAGCACTACCGACTCTACGGAGTCAGCGGCCATATCGCCCCTGTAAAGCATGTTCAGGATGCCCTTGCATTCAAGGCTGGCCCCGTCATCCCCGTATCTTACCTCGGGATTCCCCATGTTCACCTTAGCGTACAATATCTCGCCGATGGCCGGGCTGCCATGGGGAAGGGCCAGTGTCTGGCCTACCCTGACTACGGTATCCAGGTTGTCCCTGAGGAACACCACGTTGATGGGCATGCTCCTGACAAATACGTTCTCGCCTTCTATCTCCCTGCTCAGTTCGCTGTTTGCGATCTCAAAGAATCTGCAGACGAGCGATGTCACAGACCTGGCCACAATCTTGCGCCCGTTTACCGCGCTGGCCTCGGTATGCTGGCATCTGCAGTTGGCCGTGACCCCAACCTCCGCCTCTGTCCTGGGTCTCTGGCAGGTCACCGACCAGGGGAAGCGGCTGGTGATGGATTCCAGGCGGTTGTCAGGGGTATCTGCAAGGTAAAGGATCCGGTATTTGATCTCTCCGCTTACTTCCAACATCCTGCCTGATTTTTCAACCTTTCCAACGAAGCACTCGGCATTCACCAACAGGAGAGTCTTCACGTCAGGCTTGCTGTCCGGAACGATGATGCTGTTTTCGAACAACTCCTCGGTTTCCCTTGTTTCAATGGTCCTGTATGTGCGTACTGGCTTTTTTATCAATTCCATCTGTATCCACAGACCTCCTCTTGTACCCATACCATCCATACCTAAAGATATGCCGTCCCTGAAAAATGTATGACATGCACAGGGGCAAACGGTGGTGGAATTTCGCGCCTTTCAGGGACCCGCGCAGGCATGGGCGATAAGGGTGCATTATACTGCTTGAAGGATAGGCAAAAACCATACAAGAACAGGTATGCTGTTCAGGTAAAATGCAGATCCCTTTGGCAGGGCCAATGTTTCCAAAAAACCCGGAAAAGGATGCGAAAAAGGCTGTTTCGCAATTGAAACAGCCTTTGGTATGTACTGATATTATGATGGCGATGAAGTTATAAAGCAACATTGTCGAATGGCGATGATGACGATGACGGTGATTGGGAAGATAAAAGCTTAATCTCAACAGTATGGGTCAGTATGTCGGTATAACTGTAAGAGGCTTTCCGGACTGACTTGAAATCATTTTCAAATTTCACTGTGAAAATGCTCGGATATGCTTTTTCAACGATGCCTTCCCTCACAAATGTCTTCTTCCTTCCCTTGTTGGCCTTGAGCTGAACCCTTTTTCCTACGCATTTCTCCAGTTCTCTTCTTATTAGAGAAATACTGTTCTTGTCCATATTAATCACCTCATTTTTACTCTCAAAATTATATCACAATTTGTCATGAGGTGTCAATGAACCAAATATTATACCTACACCATTGAAATCCTGTCAAGATGCAGATTTTGAAATATTCCGAAATATCGATGGGATATTTTTCTAATATCTGCATAAATTATCTGTTCATGCATTTCTCAATGTTTCCCAAAAACCGGGTTGTATATTGGCCATTACAGGGGTAAAATTGTTGGAGGACTTAAAGTGGTATGAATAGATACACCTTGGATGGAATGTTTATTCACTTGCTTTTATGGAGGTTCTATGCTGACAGATATTGAAATCGCCAGGAACGCCAGAATGCTGCCAATAGAAGATATTGCCGGACAGTTGGGCGTAGGCCGCGAGTGGCTGGAACTGTACGGCAATTATAAAGCCAAGATCAGTGACAGGCTGCTGGACAGGCTGAAGGACAAGCCGGATGGCAAGCTTGTGCTGGTAACGGCCATCAACCCCACCCCGGCGGGCGAGGGAAAAACAACGGTGACGGTCGGCCTTGGACAGGCCATGGGCAGGCTCGGCAAGAGGGCTGTTATAGCCATCCGGGAACCTTCCATGGGTCCCGTAATGGGTTTAAAGGGCGGGGCCGCGGGCGGAGGGTATGCCCAGGTGGTTCCCATGGAAGACATAAACCTACACTTCACTGGCGATCTGCATGCCGTTACTGCGGCCAATAACCTTCTGTCCGCCGCGATTGACAACCATATCCACCAGGGAAACGCATTGGGCATCGATCCCAGGCAGGTTATCTGGAAGAGGGCCATGGACATGAACGACCGGGTTTTAAGACAGGTCGTCGTGGGCCTCGGGGGCAAGGCAAACGGTTTCCCAAGGGAAGATGGCTTCGTAATAAGCGTGGCGTCCGAAGTGATGGCCATACTGTGCCTCTCCCGGGACCTGATGGAACTCAAGGAGCGCCTTTCCCGAGCTATTATAGGCTATACCATGTCGGGCAAGCCCGTCACCTGCGGGGACCTGAAGATGGAAGGCGCCATGGCCATGCTGCTGAAAGACGCCATCAAGCCCAACCTGGTGCAGACCCTGGAGAACACACCATGCCTTATACATGGCGGTCCCTTCGCCAATATCGCCCATGGCTGCAACAGCCTCATCGCGACAAGGACAGCACTCAAACTGGCGGACTGCGTCATAACCGAGGCCGGTTTCGGCGCCGACCTTGGCGCGGAAAAATTCTTCGACATCAAGTGCCGCTATGGAGGTCTTACGCCATCGGCGGCGGTTATAGTGGTCAGTGTGCGGGCGCTTAAATACAACGGCGGTGTGAAGAAGGACCAGTTGACCATGGAAAACCTGCAGGCCGTCGGGGCAGGCATTCCAAACCTGAAGAAGCATGTGGACAATATCAGGAAATTCGGCGTTCCCGTGATGGTCGCCATTAACCGCTTCCCCACCGATACACCGCAGGAGATCGAGCTGGTCCGTGAAATGTGCAGCAGTTGGGGCGTGGATTCAGCCGTGGCCGAGGTATTCGCCAGGGGCGGTGAAGGCGGGCTTGAACTTGCCGAAAAGCTGTGTGCGCTTATTGACAGGGAAAAGCCGGATTTCAGGCCTTTGTACGATACGAACCTGCCTGTGAAGGAAAAGATAGAGCTGATATGCAGGGAGATATACGGCGCCGGGGCGGTGGAATACAAGGACCGCGCGCTGAAGGAGATTAAGAAAATAGAAGAACTGGGGATGGGCAACCTGCCCATATGCATGGCAAAGACCCAGTTCTCCCTTTCCGATGACCCAGCCCTGCTCGGGGCTCCCAGCGGTTTTGAGATTACAGTCAAGGAAGTGCGGCTCTCAGCCGGGGCTGGCTTCATTGTAGCCCTTACCGGGGATATTATGACCATGCCGGGCCTTCCGAAGGACCCCGCCGCCACGCGTATGGACATAGACAGCGAGGGGCGGATTACCGGGTTATTTTGACGTAAAGAAGTAAGAAGTCAGAGGTTAGAGGTTATGCTTCGAAGCCGGGCAATAATATCTAACCTCTAACATCGTACCTCTCATCTCTATATTTAGAGATTGCCGTGTTCTACCTGCGTTCAGTTCGAAATGACAGGCAGACAGACCTTTTCCAGGAACCTGCTTAAAACAACGTATCATATTGCCTCATGAACCGTACATGGTGGTCGTACTCGTCGATCACCTCTTCCAGCATCCCTGAAAAATTCCTCTGCGCCCAGCTTCTCCTGCTGTTATAGTACCTGTTGGCCACGCGCCAGAACTTCTGGGGGAACAGCAGCATGGCCTTCATGACCACAATCTCGTCCCTGCTTAGGGGTTCCAGCCCGGAATATGCCTCCAGCAGCATGGAGGCCTTGGTTATATCCCAGTCGCATTTCCGCATCTTTCGCCTTATGAGGTTCACCAGGTCATATATCCGGATCTCCTGGCCGCAGGATTCAAATCCGGTTATGGTGGCGGTCTGCCCCTTTATGAATATGTTCTGGTAGGAATAGTCCCGGTGGCAGATGCCGCCCTCCCGTGCAGTTTTTTCATTAAGGCGCTGGTATTCAGGACCCCGGATAAGGTCCAGGCTCTCCTCGGCCAGGGCTATGAACTTATCCACGCAGCTTAAGTAGATATAGTCAAATGCGCCGCGCTCACGCTCAGCCTTCCTTCTCATACGGATTATCTCATCATAGCGCTTGGAAAGGCTTTCTGAAATCCTGCCCAGGTCATTGGGGGCGTAATCGCCGCTCCCTTCATATTTGAAGCCCTTGCCGGCCTTGTGCATGGCCGCCAGGGCATATGCCGCACGGACCGCGTCGCCGTCATCCCCGAACTCGCACTCATGGCCGTCCACAAAAGGAGTGAGCAGGTACAGCCGCCCGTCTATGACGGAATACGGACGCCCGTCCACGGTCAGGCAATATGTATCCAGGCTTGTAAACCCGTTATCACACAGGTATTGTTTTGCATTATGCACGTAGAGGATCCGGCTCTCGGAGCATTGGCACGGTTTCAGGTATTTCCGCCCCGCGTCGGTGTCCAGGATGTATCCTGCCCTGCATGATTTTACGGCGGAAATGCTCAGGCCATATGCGCTCTCCACTTGCTCTTTTGATTCCAGCATTTTGTAATCACGTCCCGGTATTATTTGCAACCCCGAGCTGTTTCCAGGTCTGCAAAAACATTATATGTGCCGGGGAAAGGATATATGAATTAGCCCCTTTCCGGGCTGGGACGGGGATAACAGCCCCAGGTCAGAGCAGGAACCCCAGGATCACCAGGAGTATGATCCCGGGAAGGCCCAGGATTCCGGCCACCAGGGCTGAAACAATGTTAAGGGGAATGAAAAGTCCGAATGGCTGCCCCAGGAGATTGATAAGCAGAATGGCGAGCCCGCCCAGTACGCCGTTGATGATCAGCTTCAGAATGATCTTCATGGGCAGAAGCAGCGCCTTTCCCAGGGCAAGAACAATTAGAACGCCTGCAACCCAGGCAAGAACGATCAGTCCCTTATCCACGCAAAACACCCTTCCAAAAAACAGAAACGGTTATCCCGCCGCATGGCCGAGCCATCATACCAGGAATAGCCGTTTTCTTTTGTGCTCCGGGAACATGTCCGCGGCTGCCGCGGCAGTATTACCCGGTTATTAATTTATATACAGAAGGGCACTGAAAAATTCATCGTGCCTGGAGGGCTTTCGCCTTTCTCAGCAGGTACTCGTAACGTATCTGGGATGCCTTGATGCGGTAGGCGTAATAATCCACCATTTCCTTGCAATCGGCGTCCTCGAAATTCAGAAGGTCGTTCTGCCACTCCAGCCATGCCTCATGGATGGTTTCATAAAGCTCCGCCCGGGAAGGGTCTTCACGGGTGCGCCCGAATATCCCTGAACGCTTTCCGGATACCTGCCCCAGGGCGCTCAAAAGCCCGGTTCCGGGTCCTGCGGCTATTTGCTCTGCCATACTCAACCTCTCCGTTTCCTTGTTCCTTTTACTGTTATAGAGTATGGGCAGAAATTGACATCTTATACACGCATCCGGGCGGCAATTACGCGCTCCGTGCCTGAAAGGTCCTTCAGGGACATGGTTTCCATGCCATGGCCCTGGAAGATGTCCCGGACGCCGGCCGACTGGTTGAAGCCGCATTCCACAAGGATGACGCCATTCTCGGCCAGTATTTCCGGGGAAAGGCGGGCCAGCCGTTTATAGAAGATAAGGCCGCCATCGTCCGCAAACAGCGCCTGACTCGGCTCATATTTTTCCACCGCAGGCATGAGGCCTGTTTTGTCGTCCCGGGGGATATAGGGCGGATTTGAGATGATAAGGTCATATTTGCATCCGGTAAAACCTGAATCATTGAGAAAATCGGCGCGTATAAAGCGTATTGCGCCTGAAACGCTGTTAAGCTCTGCATTCTGCCTGGCGGTTTCCAGGGCTTCCTCCGAGATATCCAGGGCATCCACCGTTACATAGGGGGCATAACGGGCTACTGAAACCGCAAGGCAGCCCGAACCGGTCCCTATGTCCAGGACTCGCCTTATGCCCTGGTTTGACACTCTATACAGGCTGGGGTCTATGAAGGGCTGGTCGCACCCCAGTGAGAAAAGCGCGGCTTCTGCAAGAAGTTCCGTATCGCTTCTTGGGACAAGGACACCCGGGTTGACTTTGAACCTGAGGGACATGAACTCGCATTCACCCGTGATGTACTGGAACGGCTCGCCCCGGCTCCTTCTTTCGACCAGTTCCATGAACCGGCGGATCTCAGGCGGATCCAGCTCCATTTCGGGATGGGCATATATGAATGCGCGGGGCTTGTTTACAGCCCATGACAAAATAAGACCCGCCTCAAAAGCCGGGTCTTCAATTTGCGCCTGCTTAAGCATCATGGTTGCTTCATTCAGCAGCCTGGAGATTTTCATCCTTTGCGCACTCCCCCTCCTCGTTCTCCAGCACGGCCTTCAGGGAAGCGATGGCCACTTCTATCATGCTGTCGTCGGGCTCCTGGGTGGTGATCTTCTGGAGAAGTATCCCCGGGTAGCTTATGAGTTTAACCAGCCTGCTCTCGGATCTTGCAGCCAGCTTGAAAAGCTCATAGGACACGCCGGCTATGACCGGCAGCAGCGCAAGCCTTATAACCACGTTGAGAAGCTTGTTATGCCAGCCCGTCAGCGCAAACACCAGTATGCTGATGATAACCACCACGAAAATGAAGGTGGTGCCGCACCGGGGATGGAGCCTGGTGTGCTTCTTTACATTCTCCACCGTCAGTTCATCCATGTTTTCATAGGCAAAGATGGTTTTATGCTCGGCGCCGTGATACTGGAACACACGTTTTATCTCCCTGTTCTTCGACACGATCCAGACATAGGCCACGAAGATGACAATCCTGATTATGCCTTCCGCAATATTGGCGAGGAACGCGCCCGAAGCCGTATCCTTGTCAAATGGCAGAAAATCTGCCACAAGGTTGGGCAGGAGCATGAAAAGGCCGATGCCTATCGCCAGCGCGAAGATGAGCGAGACATACATGATTATGTTCGTGGACTTGTCGCCGAATTTCTTTTCTATCCACTTGTCGAACTTGCTTTCCGATTCCTCAAATTCCACGTATTCTGCCGATTCCATAAGGGCCTTTATACCAACGACCATGGACTCGATCATGCTGATGCCTCCCCGGATGAAGGGAAGACCCAGTATCTTGTTGCGTTTCGTTATGGGTATATAGGTCCTGGTGGTGGTGACAAGCTCGCCGCTGCTCTTACGGACTGTGGAGGCCACGGTGCGGTTTCCGCGCATCATGACCCCTTCCATCAGGGCCTCCCCGCCTATATTGCAGGTTCTCTTAGGTTTAAGCCATATTTCTTTATCCATAAACAACCTTCATTTCTTAATAAAATAGGCCCGCACGGGGGTTTCCGGGCTCCGGTCCTCCCTGTCCATCCCCTCCCGCCGGGAAATAACTGAGAATTTCCCGCCATATGCAAAAACGGGCACAGATTGATTATACAGCATGAGGGAGCGGCAAACAAGGCGGATCGGTATGGCGGATGCAGGAAGGGCCTTAATTTTCATAATCCCATGTATATTTTTTCAAATGCTGCCCATACTGAGAATGACCTCACAATACATTTTGACCCCCTTTACTGGCCGGCTTAACCGCCGGCCCCTTTTTTGCCGATATATCCATTGTATAAAGGCCTTTTCTTTCGCGCGCCTATAATTAACCGGGAGTGTACAGTCTTGAGAAGATTTATTTTACTGATTTCCATGGTGTTTATCATATTGGGTATGGCTTTGCCCCCATTATCGCTCGCTGATACCGCTGGTACCCTTCCCGCCCCGGGGGAAATCTCGGCGAAAATTGAAGACAACTACGTCCTCATAACCTTTGAGGGAGCCGGGGAAGGCCAGTATACCACTATTGAACGCAGCATCGATTCAGGCGAGTTCGCCATTATGGCAGTGGCGGGCTCAGGTGTGACAAGTTACAAGGATTATGGCATTACCAACGGACACATATACAAATATCGTGTCCGCCGGTACACTGAAAACAACACCAGTCCGTATTCAAGGGAGATCGAGGTAATCTATCTCTACCCCACGCATTTGTACATCACCGGCGTATACAGCGACCAGGTAAATATTACATGGGGCTATCCACAGTTGCTTATCCCCCGTACTGTCAACATTGAAACGATAATCGAAAGGAAAGCCGACGGCAAGTCGGACTGGACCGAGATCTACAGGGCGCCTTTCTACCAGTTGGAGTTCAGGGACTATGGCCTTGATCCCGACACCCTTTACTTCTACCGGGTCCGCACCCTGTATCCGGACGGCCAGTATTCCAAGTACATGCCCTCGACGGGCGGCGTTTTCAGAAAGACTACCATACCCCTCAAAACGCCCCTGACCGGGTTTGCGGTTACCGACAACAAGATCCGCCTGGATTGGGACAGGGAGGAAATAAAGGATCATATGGTCTACCTCCAGAGGCAGGACAGCTTCGGCAATTTCGAAACCATTTTTACTTCGTCCACGGCGGACCATTATATTGACAACTCTGACGAGATCATGCCCAGGGAGGAGTACACCTATCGCCTTTACCTGGGCTCCGCTTCGGGCTCGGTTTCTGTATACACGGAATCGGTGACCATAAAGGCAGAAACCATCCCTGCCCCGCCCCAGGTAACGGCCTCACCCGGCTCCTACGGCAGGATAAACCTGTCCTGGGAGTATCCCTATGACGTGGAGTCCGGGTTTGAGATATGGCGCAAGGAGCAGGGCAAGATCTGGGAGAAGGTCGGCGAGACGGGCAGAAATACAGACACGTGGACCGATTATTCAGCCCATACCGGTACGAGCTACCGCTATCGCGTCCGGGCGGTCCGCGGAAAAAACGTTTACTCCGACTTCGCTGTTTCCGAACTGGTGAATAACGCCGATCCTTCCATACCCGGCAAACTGTTCTTCGTTCCCGCAGGAAAATACATACTGATAGGAACAGACGAACCCGCCCCGGAATGGGTTAAGCACACTCTTGAGTTAAGGACGGGCATAAACGAGGAGTGGCGGGATTATACCCTCAGCCAGAGGGAGGGAAGCCTTTTGGTGTATTTCTTCCCTGCCGAAGGAAAGGAGTACGAGTTCAGGATCCGCTGCGAGAACCAGGGGAATATCTCCTACGGACCTGTGTACCGTCTGCCCGCATCGGTCCCCGAAGCCCCTGCCGGCCTGCGGGTTGCATACATGGGCTCCAACCGTGTGCTTCTTTCATGGAGCGATACAAGCAAATCCGAGGACGGCTACCGCATTTACAGGATCGAAGGCCAGAAGCGGATCCTTCTTGGAACAACGCAGGCTAATGCCGTAAGCTTTGCCGACACAAAGGCCGTTCCTGGATCGAAGGTACGCTATGAGTTGCGCGCATACAATGCCAGGGGCGAATCGGCCGGTGTATACATAGACGTTTCGGTGCCGCAGAAGGCAGCCTTCAGGGACCTTGGAGGTTACCCCTGGTGCGCCGATTCAGTAAATGCCCTGGCCGCGTCAGGGGCCATAGCCCTGAGTGCAGACGGACTTTTCCGCCCCGGGGCCAGTATTACCAGGGCTGAGTTTGTTACTATCCTGCTCAAGGCATTTAACATTATTCCCGAGTCCGAATTCCTGTTCCCGGTCAGGGATGTGCCCCGGAACAGCTGGTATTATCCATACATGATGACGGCGGTAAAGATGGGCATAGTAATTCCCGACCAGAACCGGAACGCGGGTCCTTTAAGTCCGGTTACCCGGGCAGATATGGCCGTTTACATGAACAGGCTGCTGGCATCCATGAACCGGACGCTGGACTCCATAAGCGTTTCGTATCTTGACAGGTTCACAGATGGCTATAAGGTAAGCAAAGACCTGAAGGGCATAATCTCTTCCCTTGCGGGCGACGGCATACTGCCGCCACAGGGTGGCTTGACCCTCGATCTGGACAAGCCTGCCACACGGGCTGAAGCGGCTGTTGT
>ENA-UPSB01001699-UPSB01001699.1-bioreactor-metagenome-genome-assembly--contig:-NODE-1699-length-24416-cov-61.392882_pt1 | contig 24416 bp, 18 predicted proteins | sample MGYA00238182_ERZ773286 | MGnify/ENA primary metagenome ERZ773286 (study PRJEB29026, sample SAMN07631240) | bioreactor metagenome | isolation source: Switchgrass digestor | place: USA: Dartmouth... | reverse complement strand
ATAAAAAATAAAGGGGGGAACAAGTAAGTGAAAAAAATTAAACTCGGTCGTACCAATCTTATGGTCTCGCGCGTTGGGTTTGGAGCCCTGCCTATACAACGCATAAGCCTGGAAGAGGCCGCATACCTTCTTCGTAAAGCTTACGATAACGGCATTAATTTCTTTGACACCGCAAGAGGATATACCGACAGCGAAGAGAAAATCGGATATGCCCTGTCGGATGTTCGCCCCAACATCATAATTGCCACCAAAAGCCATGCAAAGGACAAGAAAACGCTCTTCGAAAATCTGGAAACCAGCCTGAAAAACTTAAAGACCGATTACATCGACATCTATCAGCTGCATAATCCCCCGGAACTGCCCGATCCTGACGACCCCGACGGCCTGTACAGCGGGTTGTTGGAAGCCAGGCAAAAGGGGATGATCCGCTTTATAGGGATTACCAATCACAGGCTTAACGTTGCTATGGACGCCGTAACATCCGGGCTCTACGATACCATTCAATTCCCCTTATCCTCCCTGTCATCCGATGAGGATGTAAAATTGGTAAAGGAAGCCGGGAAATATGATATAGGTTTTATAGCAATGAAACCGCTGTCTGGAGGCTTAATAACCCGGGTGGCCGCAACTTTTGCATTTTTAAGCCAGTTTGACAATGTCGTTCCCATCTGGGGAATCCAGAGGAAATGGGAGCTGGATGAATTCATTCGACTGGAAAATAACCCTCCGGCACTTGATGATAACATGTGGAAGGTTATCGAACAGGATCGGAAAGAACTGCAGGGAGCTTTCTGCAGGGGGTGTGGCTACTGCCTTCCCTGCCCCGCAGACATTCCCATCCCCTTTGCTGCAAGGATGTCCTTGCTTCTTAAAAGGGCTCCCTATCAGGGTTACCTCTCGGATGAATGGAATGAGAGAATGGAACGCATTGAGCGCTGTACCGGCTGCGGGCACTGCAGGGCACACTGCCCCTATGGCCTTGATACCCCGGCTTTGCTAAAAACGAATTTGAAGGAATACAGGGAATTCAGAGCTTTGCACAAATAGAGCACTTCAGGGGCTAGTCCCCGGAAGTGCTCTATTTATTTCTTTTATGGATTTGTAAAACGCCTTCTCGTAAATGAAAGCATTGAATATATATTTATTCTCAAATCATCATGACAGGCGGCTCTTAAAATCCTCATACCCAAACCGCTTTATGACTTTTAGGCCCTCTTCATCATTGTAGACGGCAATGGACGGCAGATTGATCCCGTTAAACGTATTGTTCTTGACCATGGTGTATATGGCCATGTCGGTAAATACCAGGATGTCCCCTTCCTTCAAAGGCTGCTTAAAGGAGTAATCGCCTATAACATCCCCGGCAAGACAGGTTACACCTCCCAGCCTGTAAGTATACGGGTATTCGCCCGGCTTCCCCGCGCCGATTATTTGGGGCCTGTACGGCATCTCCAGAACATCGGGCATGTGACACGCTGCCGAAGTATCCAGAATGGCGATGTCAATTCCATTGTTCACAATATCCAGTACCCTGGCCACCAGATACCCGGCATTTAAAGCTATGGCTTCACCGGGCTCCAGGTATACCTCCACATTATACTTATCCTTTATAAACATAATGGATTCAACAAGGGTATCGATATCATAATCGGGCCTGGTAATATGATGGCCGCCGCCAAAATTGACCCACTTTATCCTCTTTATATATTTGCCAAACTTCTCATCCACAACCCTTATGGTGCGCTTTAATACATCGGAATTCTGCTCGCACATGGTGTGGAAATGAAGGCCGTCAATCCCATCGAGATATTCTTCCTTGAAGTTTTTAAGCGTCACTCCAAGCCTGGACCCTGCAGCGCAAGGATTGTATATTTCCGTCCGTATCTCCGAATACTCCGGGTTGATGCGCAGGCCGCATTGAATTTCTCTCCCGGAATTTTTTACCCTGTCCCTGTATTTAACCCACTGGGAAAAGGAGTTAAATATTATGTGGTCGCAAATTTCCATGATCTCGTCAAATTCTTCTTCCCGGTACGCGGGAGAATAGATATGGACTTCCTTGCCCTTCATCTCCTCATATCCAAGCCTGGCTTCAAACAACGAGCTGGCAGCCGTACCGCTTAAATATCTCCCGATTAAGGGATACAGATAGAACATGGAAAAGGCCTTCTGTGCCAGCAGTATGCGGCAATCGGTTCTATCAATTACGCTCTTTAAAATCTCCAAATTCTTTCTAATTAGCCTTTCATCCACAACATATGATGGAGTAGGTACCCCGCTAAAATCTATATCCATTTTGGCCATCCTGCTCACCCTAATCTATGAGCTCCGGGGAAAAGCTTTCCTTCCACGGCAAACCGCACCTGTTCAGCGCATCCATAAAGGGATCCGGATCAAACTCTTCCACGTTAAATACGCCCGGCCTCTTCCACTTTCCGGTCAAAACCATCATTGCGCCGATCATCGCAGGCACTCCCGCCGTATACGAGACGGCCTGGGCGCCTACCTCCCTGTAGCACTCCTGATGATCGCATACATTATAGACGTAATAAGTTCTGGGTTTGCCGTCCTTCACTCCCTGGAATATACATCCAATATTCGTCTTACCCTTGGTCCTGGGTCCCAATGTCGCAGGATCGGGAAGGACCGCCTTTAAGAACTGCAGCGGCTGAATCTTCATGCCCTGAAACTCAATGGGCTCGATGGAAGTCATACCGACATTTTGCAGCACCCTCAGGTGGGTAAGGTACTTCTCCGAAAAAGTCATCCAGAACCTAATTCTCTTTACTCCTTTGATGTTCTTGGCCAGCGACTCTATCTCCTCGTGGTGTATCAGGTATATGTCCATCTCTCCTATTTCAGGAAAGTTATATTTCTTCTTTATCTCCAGGGGTTCGGTCTCAATCCATTTACCATTTTCCCAATAACTTCCTTTAGCCGTTATTTCTCGAATATTTATCTCGGGATTGAAATTTGTGGCAAAGGGATATCCATGGTCCCCTGCATTGGCATCAAGTATATCGATATAGTGAATTTCGTCAAAATAATGCTTCTGCGCATAAGCGGTAAATACCCCGGTCACTCCGGGATCAAATCCGCATCCCAAAATGGCGGTAATACCCGCCTTTTCAAAGCTATCCTTATATGCCCACTGCCATTTGTATTCGAATTTTGGATTGTCCGGCGGTTCATAATTGGCGGTGTCAAGATAATCCGTCCTCGTTGCTAGGCATGCATCCATGATCGTCAGGTCCTGATATGGCAGCGCTACATTGATGACAATATCGGGTTTGAAGGCATTGATTAAATCGATTACTTCCTGTGTATTATCCGCATCAACCTGTGCGGTTTGAACCTTCGTCCTTCCGCCGTCCAGTTTTTGCTTTAAGGCATCGCACTTTGATTTAGTTCGGCTGGCTATGCAGATCTCTTCAAACACATCGGGGTTTTGAACGCATTTGTGAGCGACAACGCTGCCCACCCCTCCTGCTCCTATTATCAAAGCCTTACCCATCTTAATTTGATCCCTCCCCAATTAATTTATGATTATTTTAGGCAAAATTAAGCAGTTTACAACATAATTCACAAAAAATCTATAATAATAAATTGAGTATTGATAGCATATTTTACTCCTTAAGGGGGTTTGCCGTTTTTTAGCCCACAGTAAAATTATATATGGACCAACAAAAGCATCTCCCTGAGCAGCTTGCATGCAAGGGCCGTTGAAGCTCCCGACTGGTCCCATATCGGAGATAATTCGGTCATGTCCATGGCAACTATGTTCAGCCGGGACACCCTCTTGACAGCGTCAAGCAACTCGTTGAAAGTCACCCCACCGGCTTCGGGAGTCCCCGTTCCCGGGAATATCGAAGTATCCAGCACATCCAGATCAATCGTCAAATAAACCGGCTTGCCCATTAACATTTCAACCGTCGAATCCAGGTTCCCAAAATTGAAGAAGCATGTCTGCACATGGCCCCTTCCCCAGTAAATTTCCTCCCTGTCCCCGCTTCTGATCCCGAACTGAAATATCCTGTTGTCCCCGACCAGATCCCAGCATCTCCTCATAACCGTAGCATGGGACAAAGATTCGCCCAGATACTCATCCCTCAGGTCGGCATGGGCATCAAAATGGATTATATGAAGGTCGCGGTACATCTTTACGGCCGCCCTAACCGCCCCCAGAGTTACCAGGTGCTCTCCGCCGATCATGAACGGGACCTTGCCATCATCCATTATTTTGAAAACGAATTCCTCGATGCGCTCCAACGTTTGCAAGGTATTCCCAATGGGTAACTCCAAATCACCCGCATCGAATACGCAAATATCCTCAAGATCCCTGTCCAAGTAAGGGCTGTAAGTCTCTATGGAATAGCTTTCGTTTCTGATGGCCGCGCTTGCAAACCTTGCCCCCGGGCGGTACGAGGTGGTACCATCGAAAGGAGCTCCAAAGATCACTATCCTGCTTTCTTCATAACCATTGTCGCAGCCCAAGATCGTATGGACGTTTCTTTCACGCATTTTCCAGCAGCTCCTTTACATAGGTGGGAAGGGCAAAACAGCCCCTGTGCAGCTGTGTATTATAATACCTGGTGCTTATGCCCAGCGAATTCCACCTTTCCTCCTTCAAATCGGAAACTGGATCGAGGCCTTTGGACGCAAATCCGAACAACCAGTGACCCGAAGGGTATGTCGGGATGTGCACCTGATAAACCGTGGAAACCGGGAAAACCGATTTAATCCTCTTATGGGCCTTTTGCATTGCCAGCGCATCGTTGGGATAATACGGGCTCTCGTGCTGGTTAACCAGAATTCCGCCTTCCTTCAATGCCTTATAGCAGTTGCCATAGAATTCCTTTGTAAACAGGTCCTCCCCCGGCCCAAACGGATCGGTAGAATCGACGATTATCAGGTCATACTCATTTTGCTTGCTGCGTACAAACTTGAGCCCGTCTTCATAGTAGATGTTTACCCTGGGATCGTCCAGCTTTGAAGCCGTTTGAGGCAAATATTCCCTGCAGACGTCCACAACCAGCTTATCTATCTCGGCCATATCTATCCTTTCAATCGACTTGTATCTCGTAAGCTCCCTGACGGTGCCTCCATCCCCCGCTCCAATCACGAGGACGTTTTTGGCATCGGGATTTACCGCCATCGGCACGTGGGTTATCATCTCGTGATAAATGAACTCGTCCTTTTCGGTAAGCATTAGATACCCGTCCAAGACCAGTATCCTTCCGAATTCATAGGATTCAAACACATCGATCCTTTGAAATTGGCTTTTTACGCTGACAAGCTGCTTTTTCACTTTTATGGAAAACCTGATGTTTTCCGTATGGTTCTCGGTATACCACAACTCCATGCTATCCCTCCACCACGTTAATGTTTTCAACGTTTATGTCCTGGGTCCCCATGAGCAGGCATCCCTTCTCCTTTGCATAGAGTATATATTCTATTATTTCCCCGGTTATCCGCTCGCCTGGAGCCAGAATGGGAATGCCCGGGGGATACGCCATAACGAACTCCCCGCTTATCTCCCCCCTGCTATCCTTTATGGGTACGGATTTCTTGTCGCTGTAAAAAGCTTTTTGAGGTGTATACACAACCTCGGGATCGATGTAGTTAAGGTCAAACATGCCCACCGGATCCCTGGAATAAAGCCTTTTTATCTCGTAAAGAGCAGAAACCAGCCTTTCGATTTCCATAGGCCTGTCACCCGCCGATATCACCGCAAGGATGTTTCCCAAATCCCCGAATTCCACTTGAATGCCGTATTCATCCCGCAGTATATCGTATACCTCAATTCCCGTAAGCCCAATATCCCTGGTATTTATCGAAAGCTTGGTGACGTCGAAATCGCATACTGTATCATTATCAATAATTTCGGTAGAAAAAGCATAATAACCGCCAAGCTGATTTATTTCATTTCTAGCATATTGCGAAAGCTCCACGGCCCTTGCAAAAATTTCGGCACCATGTAAGCTTAAATTCTTCCTGGCAATATCAAGGGAGGCTAACAGCAAATAAGAAGCGCTCGTCGTTTGCGTCAGCCCTATGATCTGCCTCACGTAGCCGCTATTGACATTTTCACCGCATAGCAGTATGGAGCTCTGCGTAAGCGATCCACCTGTCTTATGCATGCTTACGGCAGCCATATCGGCGCCCGCTTTCATGGCACTAATGGGCATATCCTTACCAAAATAGAAATGGGTACCGTGGGCCTCGTCTACCAGAACCAGCATGTTATGTTCATGGGCAATTTCCACTATCCTTTGTAAACCCGAACATATCCCATAATAAGTTGGGTTATTGACCAATACCGCCTTGGCATCGGGATTTTGCCGTATGGCTTCCTCCACATCCGAGACCGACATACCCAGTGCAATGCCCAATCTTTTATTTATGCCCGGGTTAACATACACCGGAACCGCTCCGCTTATAACAAGGGCATTTATAGCGCTTCTGTGCACGTTACGGGGCATAATTATCTTTTCACCGGCCTTGCAGGCTGACATGACCATTGCCTGAACTGCCGCCGTTGTACCGTTGACTATAAAAAAACAGCTCTTTGCACCAAAAGCTTCGGCGGCTAAATTCTGAGCATCCTTTATAACGGATACGGGATGATTTAGATTGTCCAGGGGTTTCATGGAATTTACATCAACTTTGAGGCATTTTTCACCCAAAAACTGCAACAGCTCTTTATTACCCCTTCCTCCTTTGTGACCCGGAACATCGAAGTGGACCACCCTGTCCATTCGATGCTTTTCCAAAGCTTCATAAATGGGAGCATTAGTTTGATCCAATTATAGCTACCTCCCCCATATGTAGTTGAACCCCCGTAATCCTATTCCTACCCAGAAATGTAAAATAATTATCACATATTTCCTTTTCAAATGCAATAATTTTATCCATATTTATGTTTTAATGTTGCTACATTAAATGCGGTATTCTTTTGAAAAGCATGATATAGATATCCACATCTAATCTTATTTTGCCTCTGATTGACCCCTTTCCGGTGATGAATAATGAAGATTAAAATACGCTTTTATCTTTGCAAAATCTTATTGCTATGTCGATCCTTTATCCAGGCGGACAATTTGGTATGGATGCCATACTCGGTGATTTCCCTATATTGAACTGTGATGCAGCACCCTTTCCAAAACTCGCGTGATTAAAGTAGCAATAACCGCACAATATCTTTTCATCCGGTTTCCCTTTGACTTCTATAATATAAAAATGCATCAAAAAAATTTAAATAATTTGCCAAAAGGGTATTGACAAAAAATTAACGACTTGCTATAATGCCAGTGTTACAATCAATAATGAATTAGCGGAGCTGTTATATATTACGGATTACAGAGAAGGTGCGAATATACCGCAATTTTTGCTTGTCTTATTGGTTTCAATGCCACACTAATGAGGTATATTTAAATTGGGATTTCTATTTATCCTGCAGGTCCCAATTTTTTATAAAAGATTTAGTTAATTTTTTAACAATTATGCAGGAATTATTGCAAAAGGAGGAGGAATAATATGGCCAGAAAAAATCTAACGCTGGTAGTAAACGACGTCGAAGACGTAAAGGCCGAAATTGACGCCATGGTGGAAAATGCTAAAAAGGCCCTGGAAGAATTCATGGAAATGACCCAGGAGCAGGTGGACAGCATCGTAAAGGCGATGACCCTTGCGGGAATCGACCACCACATGAGGTTAGCCAAGCTTGCCGTAGAAGAAACCCAGAGAGGCGTATACGAGGACAAGATAATCAAGAACCTTTTTGCCACCGAGTATATATACAACAGCATAAGGCATCAGAAAACGGTAGGCGTGATCAGGGAGAACGACCTTGAGGGCTATGTAGAGATAGCGGAACCGGTAGGAGTAATCGCGGGCATCACCCCGGTAACGAACCCCACTTCTACCACCATGTTCAAATCGCTTATATCCATGAAGACTCGAAACCCGATTATATTCGCTTTTCATCCCTCGGCTCAGAAGTGCAGCAGCGAAGCTGCTAAAGTTTTAAGGGATGCAGCTATCAAAGCAGGCGCCCCCGAGCATTGCATTCAATGGATAGAAAATCCATCCCTTGAGGCTACGCAATATCTCATGACCCATCCGGGCGTATCGGTAATACTGGCCACCGGTGGTGCCGGCATGGTAAAGGCGGCCTACAGCAGCGGCAAGCCGGCCCTTGGAGTGGGTCCGGGCAATGTTCCGTGCTATATCGAAAAGACGGCCGATATAAAAAGGGCCATTACCGATTTGATCCTATCAAAGACATTTGATAACGGCATGATATGCGCTTCCGAGCAGGCTGTCATCCTTGACGAGGAGATTGCCCAGCAGGCTATGGATTATATGAAGGAAAACAAATGCTATTTCCTCACACCGGAGGAGACCCAAAAGCTTGCGGCAGTCGCAATCGATAGCAAAAAGGGTATGATGAGCCCCGCGGTGGTTGGACAACCAGCTTACGCTATCGCCAGGATGGCCGGCATAGATGTTCCCGAGGATACAAAAATTTTGGTCGCTCAACTCGAAGGCGTGGGACCCGAATACCCATTGTCCAGGGAAAAGCTGAGCCCAATATTGGCGCTCTATATCGTTAAGGATTACCATGAAGGGGTTAAGATAGCACAGCAGATAGTGGAGTTCGGCGGCCTGGGCCATTCGGCCGTCATCCATTCCGAAAACCCAGAGGCAATAGAGCTGTTTTCACAAAAGCTTAAAGTTGGCAGGCTGATCGTAAATTCCCCATCCAGCCAGGGTGCCATCGGGGATATATACAACGCCAATATGCCGTCCCTTACCCTGGGTTGCGGATCCTACGGCGGAAATTCCACCACCGCCAACGTATCTGCCGTCAATTTGATCAATATAAAGAAGAAGGCCACAAGGCGGATCAACATGCAATGGTTCAAAGTCCCTCCCAAAATTTACTTCGAACCCAACGCCATCCAGTACCTTGAAAAGATGCCGGATATCAGCCGGGCCTTCATAGTAACCGACCCTGCCATGGTCAAACTGGGATACGTGGATAAGGTGCTGTATTACCTCAGAAGGAGGCAGCATTACGTTCATTCCGAGATCTTCGCCGAGGTGGAACCCGATCCCTCCGTCGATACCATAAAGCGCGGAACCGAGCTTATGAGCAAGTTTAACCCCGACGTCATAATAGCCCTGGGAGGAGGATCAGCCATCGACGCTGCAAAGGCCATGTGGCTGTACTATGAATATCCCGACACCGACTTCAATTTCCTGCGGCTGAAGTTCATGGACATACGCAAGAGGGCCTTTAACTTCCCTAAGCTTGGGCGCAAGGCGAAGATGGTGGCCATTCCCACCACATCGGGAACCGGTTCGGAAGTAACCTGCTTTGCGGTAATAACGGATAGGAGGACCAACACGAAATATCCTCTAGCCGACTATGAGCTCACCCCCGATGTGGCCATAATCGATCCCAACCTGGTTATCACCGTACCCCCTCACATAACGGCCGATACGGGAATGGATGTGCTGACCCATGCTATAGAGGCTTACGTATCCACCATGGCTTCTGACTACACCGATGCCCTTGCCATGAAGGCCATACAGCTGGTGTTTGAATACCTGCCCCGGGCTTATAAGAATGGCAATGACAAAGAGGCCAGGGAAAAAATGCATAACGCATCATGCATAGCCGGTATGGCTTTCACCAACGCATTCCTGGGCATCAACCACAGCCTGGCGCACAAGCTGGGAGGGGAATTCCACATACCCCATGGTCGAGCCAATGCCATACTGCTCCCGCACGTGATAGAATACAATGCTCAAAAGCCCACAAAGTTCGCTACCTGGCCCAAATACAAGTACTTTGTTGCCGATAAGAAATACGCTGAAATTGCGAGATGTCTGGGGCTTCCTGCATCAACCACCCAGGAGGGCGTACGCAGCCTGATTGAGGCCATCGTAAATTTGATGAAAGAGCTCAACATGCCCTTGAGCATTGCCGAGTGCGGCGTACCGAGGGAGGAATTCGAGGCCAAGGTGAAAGAGCTGGCCGACAAAGCGTTCGAAGATCAGTGCACCGTAACCAATCCCAGGATGCCGCTGGTAAGCGAACTGGAGGAAATATACAGGAAGGCCTATGGGGGATAAGCTATAATCGCAGCTTATAATCAAATAACCAGAGAAGTCAGGACTTCTCGGATAATTAAAAGGGTAATACCTCCTCGCGTTTAATGAAGGTGGTATTACCCTTTATACGTTATTTTCTAATACTGGTATTAAGGTGAATCGCTAAACCATATGGCGCATCTTTAGTCATACGCCACCCAAGCAATCCCATAACGCAATATTTTTCACTATCGTTGGGAGACCTTAACCTGCAGGTACCCTAAGATGCCCGTGGTGCAGCATGTAACAAGTTACATTTGGCAAGGTTATCAGCCTTTAGCTGCCAACGTATGATAGGGAATGCCATACCATCAATTGAGGTGTCAATAGCTATAAACCTCAATATCCTTTATCATATTCTATGACGTTTATCATCTTATCTATCTTACCCTCGCAAAAATATTTGACATTATGCATTACTATTTTCAATGAGAAATAGCCCCACAGATCCCCGCTCGCCGCTATGTGCGGAGTTATAATGACGTTGTCCAATTCCCAGAACGGGCTTTCCTCGGGCAAATAGCCCAGCTCAAATTCTTCTACAAATACATCCAAGGCTGCGCCACCAATTCTATGATTCTTTAAATAATCATATAGAACTGCTTCGTTGAATATAGCCCCCCTTGCCACATTTATAATGTACGCATCCTTCTTCATGCATTTGAACTGCTCTTCACCAATTAAATTCTTCGTCCTGGGGGTCAGGGGGAGAGTACATACGATGAAATCACATTGGGATAACAGCTCGTTAAAATCCTCAACAGTATAAACCTTATCAAAATATTCTACCTGTTTCCCGGTGGTATTCATGCCAAGGGTTTTCATTCCGAACGTTTTTAACCTTTTTGCGGTCTCGGTTGCTATATCGCCTGTACCCAAAAATCCTACAGTCTTCCCGTAAAGATTAAAAATTCCCTGGGGTTTTTCCCATTTATGAGCGATCTGGTTTTCAAGCACGCATCTTCCCTTTCTCGCAATCATGAGCATGGTGAAGATAATGTGCTCCGATATAGGTACGCCACCCGCCCCGCGGGCATTGGTGACAATTATGTTCCTCTCTTTAAAATACTCTAGCGGTATCCTTTCAATACCAACATGGGGTACATGAACCCATTTCAAATTTATGCATCTGTCCAGAAAGTCCCTTTGCAGAGCGCTATCGTTTGCAATTATGACATTCACTTCTTCGGGTTTTTGAAATTGGATTAATTCGTCTTTCGTGTCAAATACAAATACTTCTACGCCCAACCTTTCCATCTCTTTAATATGCTCGTCGCCTAACTTCAACGTCGTCAGCAATTTCATATGGTCCACTCCTTTCTGTTATTTCCGTATTTACCGGCACAGTTTCAGGCGTCGTAGCCAAGAGGTGCGCAAGTCAAACCCCTATATTCCCCAGCAACGGTACCGGTATAATGCCCGGTGCCCTATTGAATTAGTAATAATATATAAAAAGCGGAAACGCAAGTTCCGCTTTTGAAGCATAAGCAATCCTTAATAAGTAATCGACTTGAAAAATAATTGCAAAGGCAAATAGATTTATTCCAGTATGGCTTTATTATCCTCCATAATATCTATATCGCCTTCGAGCAAGGAACGCCTTGTGAATAAACACCCCGGCCAAAAACCCGCTAATATGCGCCCACCAGGCTATACCGCCAACGCTTCCACCTCCTACCCACTGTACGACCCCTGAATACAACTGGCTTATAAACCATAAAATCAGATATATGAAGGCCGGCACGTGTATGAACATTGGTAGGAAGAAAAAGGTGGGAATCAAAGTTACAATCCTGGCATGGGGGAAAAGGATGAAGTAAGCGCCCATAACACCGGCAATGGCTCCAGAAGCCCCAACGGTAGGCACATTTGACGTGGGGTTGAACAGAAAATGGGTAAATCCGGCCACCAAACCGCACAGGATATAGAATATCAAAAACCTTATGCTGCCCATCGCATCCTCCACATTATCGCCAAACAGCCACAGTACCCACATGTTGCTTACGAGATGCGCCCAATTGCCGTGAAGAAACATGCTGGAAAAAAGCGGCACGTATGTGCTGGCTTGAAAAAAACCAAATCTTGCCAGAGACTTTAAAAACTCTTCTGGAATAAAGCCAAATTCATATATAAATTCTGCAAACTTAACGTCGGGCATCAACGACTGACCTATAAATACCATAACATTGACAATTATGAGCAGGATTGTTGCAAGTGGTTCTCGCCTGCTGGGTATAGTATCTCTCAACGGGATCATGACGGTATTCCCCTTCTACTTACAAATATCCATTTTTATACTACCATTTTTGCGAATGGTTTTCAATCGTATTCCTTTAAAATCTACGATGGCAGAGCTTTAATCTTCAAGGATTATGTGTTAAAATTAGTATGAGAATCCGTGGTACCATTGGATAAAATACTAACCAATATCGATTATCGACGAAAGCTTAGTACTAATTACGTTTGCTTTATGGAAGGGGCCGGCCACCATGCACCTATTTGATGTGCTACCTGAAAATCTATTTTCCATTCTGGCATCAAAAAATAAATATATTTACGTTGATGCGCTGTTTGTTTTGAGAAAGGCCTTCCGCCAGGAAATGACCATAAAGAAAGATGATCTCATCGCCATGCTCATCTCCAACCTGGATGAGAAAATGTTGAGCATAGATATGGAAGAGATGGAAAACGCACAAGAACCTTTCATGGAGCCTTCTAATGAAAATAACTCAGACAGTAATGGAGCAAGCAATTTCAGTTTATCGGCTATAGCGCATTTCATATTGAGGCGCCTTAAAGACGCTCGTTGGATTGATATTGAGCCGGATGATTCCTTCGAAGAAATAGTTACACTTCCCGATTATTCCATAAAGCTCATAAACCTGTTATTTTCTTTCACCGATGAAAGCTTAAGAGAATATAACTCTTACGTGTTTTCCACCTACTCGGCTTTGAAGACGGCCAATGAAGAGCAGGAAGGTTCAAGCGGCTATGATGCACTGTTTGCAGCATACGAAAATACCGTAAAGCTGGTGGATGAGCTCAAGTCCCTGTACAACAACATACGCCGATATCATCAGGCTTTAAGCGAGTTTTCAACGGTAAACGAGGTACTAAAAGGGCACTTCGATGAATACAAAACCCTGGTAAGCGACCGGATATACCACCCTTTGAAGACCCTGGATTCCATTCCTCGCTACAAAGCTCCTATACTTCGCTTTCTGCAGCGGTGGCTGACAGACAGCGCGCTGCGCCAGCGCACGGTGGAGCAAGCCGTAATGCGAAGCCGTTATGAAACTCTTGAAGAAGGCCATGAAGACATCATCGATAAAATTGGATATATCATGGACACCTACGAGCACCTGGAGCGCATACTGGAAGAGATCGACCGCAAGAACACTGCCTATACCCGGGCATCTGTTGAGAAGATGCGCTATCTTTTAAACACCGATCGCAGCATCAAAGGAAAGCTAGTAGAAATATTAAAGAAAGTAGCCGACAGCCCGCAAGAAAATCGAGAAATGTTCATAGCTAGATTGCAGGAAGCCGTGGAACTGTTCCACCAGGGGTACATTGACAACAGTTCATTGTATACAAGGGCTGCTCGACATAATAAAAAGATTGAAAGCCCGCCCTTGCAACTGCCTTCCTCCCATACGGATCAAGAAGAGGATATAGTAAAAGCCTTTCTGGATAAAGCCAAAAAGAGTTATACCCACGCTAGAATTATGGATTTCATGCAAAATATAATGAAAGATTTGGATGTTGTGTATAGCCGTGAAATCCCCCTCTCCGATGATGATGCTTTTATCCTCCTCATGTTTGCCACTTTAAAGGGCTGCGATCGAAAGGCGTTTTACAAGGTAGAATTCATGGATGGATATGTATATAATAATGGGTACAGAATTCCCAATATGAGATTTATAAGAAAGGACAAGGCCAATGTGGGTTGAAGAATACGAAAAGCTTAGCACTTCGGAGAAGGAAGAATTTAGAAGGCTGACAAACCTGCTCCTATCCCGTACGTTCATCATACGGGACATTTACGATACCAAAGAGGGGATGATGCGCGTAAATCCCGAATACCGCTTTATCGAACGCAACTTTTCCTTGTTCAGCCAGTACCTGTGGTACTCAGGGTGGGTGCTTTATAAAGACAGCCAGTATGGAGTAATCAACCTGGTAAATAGCTATGAGTACAACCGGGTAAAGCTCGACCAAAATACCACCATCATACTGTTCGTACTTCGCCTCATATTCGAAGAGGAAAGAGAAAAAGTGACCCTACGTAAAGAAGTCTTAACCAGCACCGGTCAAATTCTCCATAAAATGTTGACCCTGGGACTTATAAAAAAGAAGCCTTCCGATCGCGACATCAGCAGCGCACTACGCCAGCTGGCGTATTATAACATCATACAAAAGCTGGATGGCAAATGGGAAGAACCGGAAAATAAGCTTCTCATCCTGCCCTCTATTTTATTTGTGGTGACCAACGAAAAGATCAGCAGGATCTTTGAAGCCATTGACGAGGAAGACACGGAGCCAGAGCCTGACGAGCCCGAAAGCCAGGACATTATAAGAGGTGAGGTGGAAGAATGAAGAAGCTGACCAAACTCCTTCTCATAAATTGGCACTACTTCTGGAAGGAGCTTATAGAATTTGACACCATAAATTTTTTAACGGGCGCCAACGCCGCCGGCAAGTCCACCATAATCGATGCCATGCAACTCCTGCTGCTTGGGGACACCAGCGGCCATTTCTTTAACAAAGCTGCCAACGATAAATCGGCCAGGACGCTCGATGGCTACCTCCGGGGCGAAATAGGCGATGATGGCGATGCCAGGTTTAAATATTTAAGAAACGGCAGGTTCACCAGCTATATAGCCTGTGAATTCTACGACGACTTCAAAGATATCTGGTTTACACTGGGAGTGGTATTTGACTGCTACGACGATGGCACGCGTGAACACCGTTTCTTCATACTGGACGATTCCATTCCGGCAAACCATTTCATTCAAAACAATATCCCTATGTCCTTTAAAGAACTGCGCAGGTATTTTGTGAAAAATTACAAAAAAGGGAAGTTCCAGTTTCCCGAAACAAATCGTAGCTATCAGGAGATATTGAGGGGCAAGCTGGGTGGCCTTAAATTGAAGTACTTTAGCCTGTTCAAAAAGGCTGTACCCTTCTCTCCTATCGTCGATATCGAATCCTTCATCACCGAGGACATGTGCGATATAAGAGGCCCCGTCGACATAAGCCTAATGCAGGATAATATCCGGTATTACAAGAGGTTGGAACAGGATGCCGAAATGATGAAAAAGCGCATAGCTTCCCTGGAAGACATTCAACGAAAATACGATGCATATATGGCAGAAAACCAGAGATTGATGATGCATAGCTACATCATAGAGCGGGCTCAGCTTCAAATGGCGCTTGATAGGATGGCACACCTTGAAAAAACCTACAGCGCAAACCAGCAAAAGATAGATGAAATTAGTTCCACAATGGACAGCATCGCTGAAAACATAAAAGCCCTAGAAAAAGAGTGCAACCAGCTAAAAGCCGATAAAATTTCATCGGATATATACAGAAAAATGGATGAACTGCAAAGCCAAAAGGCCAGGCTGGAAGAGCAGCTTCAGCAGCTTAAGAGCGACCTTAATCGCACCATAAAGAGAATGCGACATTATGGCGTAGTATGGAAGGAATGTATCCATGCCTTGCAGGGCAACTACACGCCTCAAAGCCATAATGCAATCCAGGTGGCTCAATCCTCTAAAACAGAGCCCGGTGCCGTGCAGCAATATACTCTGCAGGGCCCATACGATATTCTAAACTGGCATGATGTAGAAGCCGATTGGAACGGACTGATGAAATTGTCCGAACAAGCTTTAACCTGTGCCCAACAACTGCTCAAAGCCGATGGTCAAATCCTCGATGCCATGGCCGTTCAAGGGTTCAACGATATAATAGACTTAATAAACAACCTCAAGCGGACGGCATCCAAGATAGAAAACTATATAGACACTTCATTAACCAATGCCGAAAGGCTGCTGAGCAAACTTACAGACGAGGTGGAAAATCTAAAACGCGGGGTGAAACCTTACCCTAGAAAGCTACTGGAACTTAGAAGGGAAATAGCTTCTGCTCTTTCTACCAAATGCGGCCATGAGGTGCAGGTACACATTCTGGCCGACTTGCTGGAAATCAGGGATATGCGGTGGAAAAATGCGGTAGAAGCATACCTTCACACCCAGAAGTTTTACCTCATGGTGGAACCGGAATACTTCATAGATGCCTTGAGGGTATACGATAGATTGAAATTTGAAAGGGGCTTTTATGACCTGGGATTAGTGGATACCGGCAAACTATCCCAACTTAAACCTGCTGCTATGGAAAACAGCCTGGCACAGGAGGTAGAAACCTCAAATCCTTACGCCCGTATGTTCATCGATTTTGTAATGGGCAATGTCATAAAGTGTGATAAAGTGGAGGAGCTGCGGAATTATCCACGGGCCATAACCGATTCGTGCATGCTGTACCAAAATTTCGTAGCACGCCAGCTCCACCCCGACCGGTGGACAAATCCGTATATTGGCCGAAGGTCCATTGAAGAGCAGATTGAAATTAAGACGGCACAAATGTCTCATATAAAAAGAGAAATCACAAACTTCCAAAGCCTATCTAAAGCCCTGAACGATATAGCCTCTATGAACTCCATGAATCTCAACGAAGCCGAAACCATCATGGAGGTACTGGAAAATAGCAAAGCCATACCTGGCTTGGAGGCAAAGCTCAATGATATAGTGGACCAACTGGGTAAACTGGACTTAACCTGGTTGGCACAGCTGGACCAAAAGATAAAAGAGATGGAAAAAGAAATTGATAATTTAAGAAAACAGCATCAGATCCATTGGACCAAGCGCGTCGAACTTGAGACTAATAATAAGGAAATCGCTAAAAATCAATTGCCCGCAGAAAAACAAAAGGTTGAGCTATATCAAAACCGCATAAACAGCAAGTTCGCCGAAGAGTGGATTCAAAATATGGGGGAACCGCGTTTTCAAAAGGAGTTGTCCAGCAGGGTTTCGGCTGCCGAAATATACAACAACTTCTACAGCCAGCTGGCCAGAACACAAAATCAGGTGACTAAGAGGCGGGAAGAGCTAGTAGCCGCCCGTTCGGAATACAATAGAGAATATCGCATGTCATATGACATAAACCTTCCCGACAATGCTCCATATGAAAAGGAGCTCAACGAGCTTAAGGCCATAAAACTGCCCGAATATCTAGAGAAGATCAAGGATGCCAAAGAAAAGGCTTTTCAGCAGTTCCGGGAAGACTTTTTGGCCAAACTCAAGGCCAACATAGACATGGTCAAAGAGCAGATTGAAGAGCTCAACACCGCATTGAAAGAGAGCAGCTTCGGGAACGACCGCTATAGGTTTGTAGTCAGCCCCAGGCCGGAGTACCGGCGGTTTTACGATATGATCACCGACGAATTGCTCATGGATGGATATAACCTGGCGTCGCGGGTATTTTTTGACAAGCACAAAGATGCCATCGAAGAGCTATTTAAGCAGATCACCGACACAGAGCTGCAAACCGACGCCGATACCAGGGCCGAACTTGAGAAGAACATCAAACGATTTACCGATTATAGAACTTACCTCACTTTTGACCTGATAGTAACCGATAACCAGGGCAGGGAACAACGGCTTTCAAAAACCCTTCGCAAAAAATCCGGCGGTGAAACCCAAACCCCCTTCTATATCGCCATGCTGGCCTCCTTTGCCCAGCTATATCGAACGAGATATAAGAATGAATCGGGCAACACCGTCCGTCTTATAATGTTCGATGAAGCCTTCAGCAAGATGGATAGCGACAGGATACAGGAAAGCATCAAACTCCTGCGCAGGTTCGGACTTCAGGCCATACTGTCAGCTCCCTCCGAAAAGATAGGCGATATTGCTCCCCTTGTAGACAGAAACCTGTGCGTGATAAGAAGCGGAAATAGGTCGTTTGTCAAAGCCTTTGATGCAAAAAAACTTGAGGAGGAATTGCATGAACTACAGGAAGCTAATACTCAACCGATTGCTAGATAAATATGAAAGAAGTAGCGCCTATAAAGCCATCGCCTCCACCAACAGGAGGGTTCTAATAAATTTATGTTCCGATGAATTCCCCGAATATAACATAGAAGATACCCTTACAAAGGAACTCATCAATTCGGTAGTGATAGACCTTCAAAAAGAAGGCTTAATCGAATTTGAGTGGATGCGTTTCGAAAAGGGCAACATCATCAGCCGCATATGGCTAAATCTGAACACATTACACGAAGCATACAAGCAGGCCGAAAGAATGCCCAAGCGGCAACAGGTGGAAAATGTCCTTGCCATGGTCCGAGAGCTTAAAAGTCGCGTCACCTCTTCATGGATCCGCGCCTTTTTAGAAGACGCCCAAGCATGGATGGAACAAAGGCTATCCATCCCTTCCTCTCTCCCCGAGGATAGCCAGCTTTTAAAAAATCTCCTAAAAGCCTTGCTATTTGTCGACGCTAAAGCTGAAGATGAGCTGCTGGAACGGGTATTCAGCTTAAAGTGCTTTGGCGATTCAAAATATTTTGAGAAGAACTTGCGGCGGAAGCTATTGGTAATTCTCAAAAAATACTGGCAGGAAGAAGACCTACAATCCGGGGAATTGACCGATGATGAAATCTTATCCCTCATCGGCATTGTAAAAGCTCCCGAGCAGGTGGAGTTTTGCGGCAACATGTTGGCCTCAATAAGAGGACATGCCATTGATTTTTCTCCCCTGGTATACGGGGTATCCATTAACGCCCCAACTATACGCGATCTCATAATTTCCCATCTGCCGGGAGTTAAGCGCATCCTTTTCATAGAAAACAAAGCCAACTATGTAGATTATGTACTGAGAAGGAAAACTGCAAGTGAGCTGATAATATTCCATGGCGGCTTTTACAGCCCTGTAAAAGGGCTTTTCTTTAAAAAAATATACGATGCTGCCTGCAGAAGCAGCATCGTATTTTACCACTGGGGCGATATGGACCTTGGGGGTTTTCAAATATTCAAGCGGCTCAAAACGAAGATCATACCCACCCTTCACCCCTATCTTATGGATCTCGATGCGTTTTTATCCATTAAACCATTTTGGCAGCCTTTTGACGACAAATACGCCAGAGCTCTGAAAAAGCTGTTAGATGACGAGGCTTACAAGGAGTTCCACCCGCTCATACAGGTTATGCTAAAAGAGAGAGCCAGAGCGGAACAGGAAGCCTTTTTAAGCCTTGAGTGACGCGGACTACAGGAACATAAAGGTTGCTTTATTGATCCTTCATGGATTTTACATATTGCGCATAATCCTTGTCAGCCTTGCTTATATGGTTCACAAACCAATCTACAATTCTTTTGTTAAACTGGATGATGAAGGGAAGAGTGGCCCCCTCCTGATCAAACTGCTTTTTCATCCCCTCAACTTCCTGCAAAAAGAACTGATGCAGTTTCAGATGTTCTTCATACCTGGGGTAATTGTGCCTTTTCTGATATTCCTGCTCATAGTTAAAATGAGTTATAACATAATCCGAAAGAAAGTCAAGGGTATTGCCGATCTCCTGTTTAGCCTTTCCGGCGGCACTTGCCTCCAGCAACTTATTCATGGCCTCTACCAGGGATTTATGTTGATTGTCGATTTCGGCAATTCCGATCTCCAAATCCTTTCTCCACCTTATGGCCATTTTAATACTCCTTTCCCAGCACAAAATCATTTTCATGTTTTATATATTTATTTATTAAACACCTTTTTCCAATGTCAAACGGATATAAGGCTAAACGGCTATCAGTTCCTCGGTTGTGCTCTGGGCTTTACACAGCTGGCTGTAAAGGCCACCCGCCTTGAAAAGCTCGTCGTGCCTGCCGGCCTCTACTATTTCACCCTCCCGCAGCACGATTATCTGATCAGCATCGCGTATGGTGGACAATCGATGGGCAATAACTATGGTAGTTCTGTTCTTCATAAGATTTTCCAGTGCCTCCTGAATTTGCTTTTCGGTCTGTGTATCCACCGACGACGTGGCCTCATCCAGAATCAATATTGGGGCATCTTTAAGGAGTGCCCGGGCTATGGAAATCCTCTGTTTCTGCCCTCCCGACAGCTTTACTCCCCTTTCGCCCACCCTGGTGTCATATCCTTCGGGCAATTCCATTATAAATTCGTGGGCATTGGCAGCCTTTGCAGCTGCAATGACCTCTTCATCGGTGGCATCCGGCCGCCCGTACAGGATATTCTCCTTGACAGTGCCATTGAACAAAAACACGTCCTGCGATACCATGCTAATTTGTTTTCTCAAGCTGCTCAGTTTAATCTTCCTTATGTCTATGTCATCTATCAGGATCTGGCCTACATCGGGATCATAGAACCTGGGTATCAGGTTGGCAATGGTGGTCTTGCCCACGCCGGTGGGGCCTACCAGGGCAATCATGTCGCCGGGTCTCGCCCTAAAGGACACGTTTTTCAACACCGGTACGTCATCTACATAGCGGAAACTTACATTCCTAAACTCTATCTTGCCCTTAACCCTGTCTACTTCTATCGCATCAGGGGCGTCCTTTATCTCGGGCTCCACATTCAATATTTCAAATACCCGCTCGGCGCTGGCCAGAGCATGCTGTATCCCCTCATTGATCATTCCAAATGAGGTTATGGGTTGATAAAACGTGTTAAGATACAGTAGGAAAGCCACCAGGTCCTCTAAAGCCAGCTTATTGGACAAAGCCAGCCTGCCCCCAAAGAATATGACTATAACTGTTCCCAGGCCGGACACAAACTCTATGCTAGGATGGAAGGCATTGCTCAACTTAAGGGCACGCAATATGGCTCTGGTGTATGCGGCTATGCGCTTCAAAGTACGTTTGCTTTCATATTCCTCCTGGGTGAAAGCCTTAATCTCCTTAATCCCCGAAAAATTGTCCTGGAGGATTGCACTGACCTCCGCTATCTCCTTCTGCGCTTCTTTAAACATCGGACGGGATATCTTGCTGAATTTGACAACCATCCAGAAAAGCAAGGGAATTGGTATGAGCGTATAAAGGGCCAAACTCAAATTCATCGAGAACAGAATGACTGACACGCCAATGAGCATCAAGGCATTGACCACAAGAGTTGGAATGGCATGGGCCAGCAGCTGCTCAAAGTTTCGGGTGTCATCTAAAACCCTCGACATGAGCTCTCCCGTTTGCTTGTCATGGAAAAACCTCAGGGACAGGCTTTGCAGATGGTCATACAAGTCCCTTCTTATATCCTCCAGCATCTTCCATGCAGCGTAGTGGGATATGTAGTTGGTTCCAAACTGAGATAAGGCCCTCAACAGGTATATGGCAATCACAGCCAGTGCAAGGAAGTTGATCTGGGCTATGCTGGCCTTGCCCTCTACGCTCTGCGTCACCGTGCCTATTAGGTTGCGGATCATCCAGGGACCTACCATATTCATAGCCGTAACCATCACCATACAGAGAGTGGCGATAAATATATGAAGTCTATAGGGCTTCATATAGCGCATAAGCGCTTTAAGCTCTTTCATAGGAATCCTCCTCAACTCCTTTATTAATAATTGGTAACCTTCATTAGCTTATTGAGCAAGCTTTTAAGCGTCTTCAACTCTTCCTGCGTTAATACCCCCATTCTCTCCTCTATATTTTTCTGATGCCTGGGCATTAGCTCTTCCTTCAGCTTTTTACCTTCTTCTGTAAGCTTAATCAACCACACCCGCCTATCATCTTTGCAGTGTACGCGGTAAACCAGGTTGTTTTGCTCCATACGGTCAATTAGTCCGGTCATGTTGCTGGCATTACAGTTGAGCTCCTTTGCCAGCTCGTGGCTAGGGATGCCTTCATCGCCTATGTGATACAACGCATGAAACTGGGGCCAGGTGATGCCGTTTTGTGCCAGCTTGTTATGCAGTTCCTTCTTGATGCCGTTATACGCATCCCTCAAAGCCTTGTAAACATCCAACTCCAGCGAGCCGTTCACTTAAATCACCCCCTTTAGACTTGCTTACCACCTGCCTATATTGATGCTGATAAGGCAAGTCCCCCTCTGATATCATAACCTCCTTTTCGAATGCATCATAAAGCTATGATGAATGAAAAATTTGCGCGTAGTACGCTTGTAAAATATTTCACATTTGAATTATATGCATTTAAATAATAAGTGTCAATAACATTAATTCTGCAAAAAATAAAGGGAGGATCATAAGTCCTCCACCTTTTACTTCCGGTTGTGGACATAGTTTATGGAGTCACTCCACCAACCACTCCAACGCCTTCTCTATGTATTTATCCCAGAATTTCCAGTCGTGGAATCCCCTATCCTCAATATAGGTGTGCTCAACGCCTTCCGATACTAAAAAATCCCTGAATTTGCGATTGTTTTCAATCAAAAAGTCTTCGGTGCCGCAAGCGATATAGATCTTTGGAAATGCGCCCTTCTCCTCTTTTATCCTCCTCACAAGGAATTCGGGGTCCTTATCGCTGCCCTTCAATTTTGACAAGTCACCGAATACGTATTCATAATAGCTCCTCCGCGCAAATACCCACTCGGCCTCCTGGCTAGAAGCGATAGCATGGTCGATTATCAATGCCGCCGAAAGGGCTACTATAGCTCCAAAGATGGTATAATACTTAAGCCCGTTCCTGAGAGCGCCATAACCACCCATGGAAAGCCCGCCTATGAACGTATCCTCCCGTCTAAGAGATAACGGGAACAACTTTCTTGTCTCTTCTACCAGTTCATGGCCAATGAACTCGCCATAATAGTTATGCCCTGCTTCCTGATCAACATAGAAGCTATTATCCCCCGATGGCATAATCACCGCTACGTTATGCTTTTGGGCCCAAGTAGCTACTCGGGTATTTACCACCCAGTCGTTATGTCCACCCATGATGCCGTGCAATAAGTAAAGAGTCTTGAAAGGTTTTACCTCATTTGGAGCAACGTCTTTTACTGCGGGTGAATCGGTGGGAATAACGGCTTTATACACAACGTTTCTCATAAGAGCATTTGAAAAATAGCTGACATCGATTATAGCCATACTTTTCCACCTCCCTTTATTAGCTTAACACAGAACCCATACATCTGCAATACGCAATCATGGTGGTCCTATCATTTTGCATTTCTTTCTCTTCTCGTACATTGCACGCCTTTTCCAGCATCCTATCATCAAAAATATCCTTAAGCTTCACAGTCCTGACATAATTATAACTAAGCTAAGCAGGATGGTTAGTGTGTGAAATTCTATGTAACCGATATGTATTATCCAATGGCACAAACATCATGGATACAAAAGCCAGCTACCCGGACAAACGATCCGTAAAATGTTTTATAGCCCTATGGGTACAAACCTATATACTTTTTATGTTCTACAAAATGGATGATATTATGCTTACCTCAATAAGTCGGCATACCCCACTAAATACATTCCTCTGTATCCGGGAGTGCCTTACGAATAGTATCCCGCATCTGATCTAAAATTGGTCTGACATTCGCAGGTTGGGCTGCAATATATGAATCAACCGTTTTTAGCGGTTCACCGCAACAAAGATGTTAGTTTGTACTTTTAAACTCACGACCACATTTTGGACATTTCCACATGAACCATCACTCAATCCTTTCTTAAATAGTTACTCTTACAGTATCCCGGGTTGCTTACCGACTTTTTTGCAGATATCCTTACGCAACAGATAACGTAATACACCAAGTCATCAGCATTTTAATTCCATATTCACTATACTGCTCTGTTATAATGTTCGCCGTCAAAGGTTGCATGTACTTTTACCCTACCTTTACCGAACTCAGCTTTCGCATCATAAGGGAATTCGACATAGGCCGCATCGATGTCAGGAACTTTACGAATGATGGCTTCAAATTCGTATATTTTAGGATTCACAGCTATAATTTCCCAATCCTTTGTTGAACTACTGTTTCTACTCAGTTTTATTATCATTTTAATTTTACCTAACTGTCATTTTAAAAGTGTTATAATTTAAAGTATTTGTAGTATATAAACACAATCTTCGATAATATGTTACTAAGAGTAGTGTTCTTATTATTATAATGACGCTATAGATTTACCTCTATTTCCAAACCTGACTAAAACGTAAATGTCAAGCAGATCAAACGAGATGGTGTCAATAGCGGATTTAAATTGACCCATTTTTAACAGATAAAATTTGACCCAC
>ENA-UPSB01001697-UPSB01001697.1-bioreactor-metagenome-genome-assembly--contig:-NODE-1697-length-24472-cov-5.506655_pt1 | contig 24472 bp, 21 predicted proteins | sample MGYA00238182_ERZ773286 | MGnify/ENA primary metagenome ERZ773286 (study PRJEB29026, sample SAMN07631240) | bioreactor metagenome | isolation source: Switchgrass digestor | place: USA: Dartmouth... | reverse complement strand
TGACAGGCAAAGCAGGAAGCAGCCTGAAAAAACCATAAAGAGGATCGATGAATCGACCCTCCTGTGTGTTCATTTATCTTATTCTTCTTTTGAACAGTTTTTGCAGTAACCGTAAAACTTAACCCTGTGATCTACCACCTTGAACTTTTTTTCTTTCAGGATCTGCTCCTCCAATGTCTCCAGAAGGTCTTCTTCAACTTCCTCCACAACACCGCAGGACATGCAAATCAAGTGGTGATGCCTGTGATCCTCCTTGTTTTTGTTCAGCTCATACCTGCTGCATCCATCATCAAGATCAAGTTTGTAAACCAAATCCATGCTGTCCAGAAGGGTTAATGTTCTGTACACTGTAGCCAGACCGATATCAGGATGGTTTTTTTTCACCAGCTCGTAAATCTCCTCAGAACTCAGGTGTTCACCTTCGTGTTCCACCATTACATCGAGAACAGCCTGTCTTTGCGTGGTAAGTTTAAGACCTCTTTCTTTCAATTGTTCCCTGAAGTTTTCACTGTTTTCCGACATTATACATCACTCCTAAAACATAGCCGGTTTAATTACACAGGCAAATATGCACTTTAGAGTATTATATACGAAATTGACACAATATGCAAATTCAACAATCCATAAACTATATTTTCCCTTTCTTTTTACATCATACTCTGTTATAATAAACTGGAACATTTTAGTTGTAATATTCATGATTATTTTACAGTAAAGGAACCTGATATATGAAGTACATAGTTATTCTTGGAGACGGCATGGCAGATTACCCGGTACCGCAGCTGGACTACAAAACACCCCTTCAGAAAGCCTGCAAACCAAACATGGACTTTCTTGCCAAATATGGACAGACAGGCATGGTCAGAACAGTTCCGGAAGGAGTAAACCCCGGAAGTGACACTGCGAATCTTTCAGTCATGGGATACAATCCCAAACTTTATTATACCGGCCGTTCACCCCTGGAAGCCGTCAGCATGGGTGTAGAACTTTCGGATACCGATGTGGCTTTCCGATGCAATCTTGTCACCCTTTCGGATGAAGAGAACTATGAAGATAAAATAATGATGGACTACAGTTCAGATGAGATCACATCAGAGGAAGCCAAAGAAATTATAGCTGATATAAATCAACATCTGGGTACCGAAAACATGGTTTTCTATCCAGGCATAAGCTATCGCCACTGCCTTGTATGGAAAGATGGGCCGGTGGGGCTTAATTTGACACCACCCCACGATATACTCACCAAAAGGATTTCCGATTATCTTCCGCCCCGGGAAGATGGAAAGATACTCCTTGATATGATGATCAAAAGCCACGGGTTTTTAAAAGAACATCCTGTAAACAAGGCAAGGGTGTCCCGGGGACTGAATCCTGCCAATTCCATATGGATCTGGGGAGAAGGGCGCAAGCCGTCCCTTCCTAAGTTCTATGACAAATATAAGTTAAGAGGTTCGGTAATTTCGGCCGTGGATCTGATAAAAGGAATAGGTATATGCGCAGGGTTAAAATCCATAGGCGTTCCCGGAGCTACCGGAAATATAAATACAAACTATAAAGGCAAGGCGGAGGCAGCTCTTAGGGAACTGGAATCAGGACAGGATTTTGTATATGTTCATATAGAGGCTCCGGACGAATGCGGACACAGGTATGAAATCGAAAACAAAGTGCGCTCAATAGAGTTGATTGATGAACTGGTTCTCGGAACAATTCTAAGGGGTCTGGATCAATTTGACGACTACAGCATACTGGTCCTGCCGGATCATCCCACACCCCTTTCCATGAGAACCCATACCTCTGATCCTGTTCCCTTTGTCATCTACAGGAAAAGCAATGAGCAAATCTCAGGAGCCCAGGGGTATGATGAGTCAGAAGCAGCAAAAAGCGGGATATTCATAGAAGAAGGGTATACCCTGATGGATCGTTTTCTGGCAAGAACCGATGACTGAAATCGCTGTGACGTGAGCTTGCTGTGACGGCGGACCACGAGTCTGTATGGTGACAGACCGCGGTTCTGCCGCTTTTTTCATGAGAAGTTGAAGTATATAACTACTGCACCGCCACCTCCTGCATTTTGGTATTCCATATCCTCCGAATCCCTTTCAGCCATCATATCATCCGGATCATATATCATTATCCTGTCCACCAGGAACTTTATCATCTCATTTGTAAAGCCATTTTGAACGAATTCTTTCAGCGCTTTGTCAATAAGTTCTTCACCTTTCCTGCCTTCATCCTGAAAGGCTTTTAGCCTTTCAATCTCAGAACTTAGTTGTGCAATCGATTTTTCGATTCCGGCATTTAACCTGAGAAACATCTGCTCGCTGATTTTTCTTTCCAGCTTGTCAAAATACAATGTATCCTGTTGCCTTTGCTTAAGCTGCAGTTTTTCTTTCAAACGCGCAATTTCATTTTCTTTCCCGCCTGATTTGCACAGAATCTCTTCCAGCTTTTTTTCTGCCTTTATCCTGATGCTTTCATCTTCAAATATCGGTTCCAATTCGCTGAGCATAATGCCCAGTAAATCCCTTTCACTGATATGATGGCTGGAGCAGGCCTTTTTTCCGTACTTTGCATAATTGCTGCATATATAACCCACAGGTCTGTTTTCCCTTACCCGGGCAAACATAATGCTGTTACATTTCCCACAGTAAAGGATCCCTCTGAACATATGAATTGTACCCTTGTGGGAACCTGATCCTTTCCTTTTTTCATTTCTTATTCTTTGAACTTCTTCAAACTCTTTTCTGCTGATAATGGCTTCATGAGTGTTTTTATTTATAACCCATCGGCCGGGTGGCAAACGCCGGGTTTTCTTACTCTTGAAACTTATCTTTTCGCTGACGCCCTGAACTGTATCCCCCACATACACCCTGTTGGACAATATCCTCTGCACCGCCACTGCATTCCATTTTGAACCGCTGTTTCCCAGTCCCTTTTTGGCTGACGGAGGGGGAAACCCCTTGGAATTCAGATAGTTTGATATGTATTGGTATCCATACCCTTCCCTGTAAAGCCTGTATATCTCTTTGACTATGAATGCAGTGTTTTCATCAATGCATAACCTGTTTTTTTCCACCTCTGATTTTTTATATCCAAAAGGTGCATTTCCAAGGTATTCACCTCTTTGAATTTTAAACCGGATGTTGGTTCTGATTTTTCTTGATATGTCTCTTATATATCGTTCATTGTACCATGTGTCAATTCCTACCGTATCATTATCCTTTAGGCTGTCGTACCTGCCATCCAGTGTAATAACCCTTACACCATGTTCTTCAATGAAGTCCAGCAAAAGCAGTGTTTTGGCATTGTTTCTGCCAAGCCTTGACAAATCTTTGAGCAGCAGAAGGTCAATATTCCCCTGAGCCACATCATCCTTCATAAGCTGCAGGCCTTCCCTCTCGAAAGCAGAACCGGATACATTGTCGTCTATGTACACCCTTACAACTTCGCCCAGATTGTTTTTAACTGCAAAATCAATAATCAGATCCCTCTGGGTTTCTATGGTCTCGTAGTTTTCCTCATAATCATCCCTGCTTTCGCGGACGTAAATGCCAATCCTGTAATCACTTCTTTTTTCCGAGTCAAACATTTCCTCACATCCTGGACTGTAACTCATTTCTGGGCTTTCGAGTTCATTTTTATGTGAGACATCCACAACCTTACCAGTTGTGTTACCACATCCTCCCTGGAGATTTCACCTTTATACTTTTTAATTACAGTCCTGCCCCGGTTGATTGTTTTTTTTGCCAACACATCCACCGCCTAAATCATACCGCTTAATAAGCAAGTCATTTGCTCCTATCCGGATCTTTAACCCAGCATGCCCTGGAACCGGTTTCGTTTTTGTATGGGTGTATCTATTTAATTAATATGCTCTATAAAAAAATATAAAAATTGTCCGCAAAGGTTTTATTTGCTTTTCAAAAGTTGTATAATATTCATGTCGCATGATACAGTTTAACCGGTTTTGTTTGCGCTTTCTGAACGCGAATTCCGTGCTGGAGAAAGTATTTCAGGCTGTTTCAGTGAGCAGGCGAGACGGGTTGTATCAGCAATAATGACAGCAATCTTTCATTTGCTTTTTGATTATGTAAAAACATTATTTTAAGTTAAAAGAAGGTGTTGGCATGAACCGAGAGATTCCGGAAAAGCTGCTATACTTTTTAAATAATGCCACCAAGGATTTGGAAGACGGCTATGAATACGCATCGGAACTGAATCGGATTCTTAATTCCGATGAATGTCAAAGGGCTTTGACCGGGCGTGAAATTGAGTTTTTAAGAGATTTTGCCTATAAAGTCAGAAGTGTGGGCGAGATTGATCACTATACAGAAGAAAGAATCAAGGCAATTGAACAGGAAGTTTTCGGTGAAAGAGGGATAAAAGGATTCCTGGGCATTGAAAGTCGTCCCAAACTCCAGTGGCCTTTTTAGCTTAAGCATGTTAATGACTGAAAGGTTTAGACGGACGGAACAACCCGCAAACAGCCCTGGTATTGGTAAATAATTATAAGTCTTTATCAATACCAGGACTGTTTTTTTAGTCGGATAAAATCAAGGTTTATCCTGAGCACCTATGAAATAGGCCATTTCGTATACACCCCACATGCATTGTATGTACTTTTCGTTTATTACGCTGGCTATGATGCTTTCATGGATTTCAACATCATCGGCAATTTCACTGATGCTCAGGGGTTTAATGCTTTTATTGCCCTTAAGAAAGAAATCGGGCTGCTTTTTTATTATAGCTTCAGCCACCTTTTTTATTATTTCCTTTCTCTGCTCCAGACACTTTATCAGCCATTTTGCGCTGTCTATTTTGGATTTTATAAACTTTTTCACATCATTCCCTATATCCGCGGACAGTATTTTGTAATAATACTCATTGGTGTTCAGCACCGGAATGGAATCTTCATTAATGTGTATATCCAATCCGTTTTTTGTCTTCTTGACAATAACATCAGGGATTATGTAATCTACATCACAGTTACCGAAAAATTCTCTTCCAGGCTTAGGTTCCAGAGTTTTTATGTAATCGAAAACTTTCTCAACCGTATTTCTTTCCAAACCTGTGCTTTCAACTACTTTATCCATGTTCCCCTCTGCAAGGTCATTAATGTGGTTTTCAATTATGTATTCCATATTCTTGTCCTTGATGTTTCTCTGCTGCAATTGTATTAGGAGGCATTCCTTCAGATCCCTGGCACATACCCCCGGAGGGTCAAAAGTCTGCAAGAGTTTTAGCACTTTCTTTACATTGTTTATGGTGACATTAAAAAACTTTGCCACTTTAGTCAGTTTTATGGTCAGATATCCGTTTTCATCAACGTTGTTTATTATATATTCACCAATAGACACCTGGTTATCATCAAGACCGTATGTGTGAAGCTGCAGCAAAAGATGATCCTTTAGCGACAGCTTCATCCTTGGCATCAGCGCTTTATATCCAAATGTATAGTTTTTTCTGTATGCACCTTGTCCGACAGGTTCCAAGTCATCGTTGAAAATCTCATTTAACTGTCCTTCATCATCAAAGCTGATATAGAAATCATCGCCGGTATATTTCACATCTTCTGCAATCTCAAGCATGGGATTGCTTTCCAGTTGTTCTTCTATGTATTTATACAGCTCTCGTGAGCTTTTTTTAAGTATATCCAGTTCCTGTTTTACCCGGGGTGTGAGCAGAATTTTCTGTGATTCAACCAGACTGAGATCAAAACTGAAATCCAAGCAATACACCTCGCATATAAGGTTATATTTATATTATATTCCCGGGAATTGAATATATTAGTGTAGGACATATAAGCAATATAAAGAGTTCAAGCCTTGAAACCAGACCAAGGTGACTTTATAAGGTAAAGCCTCTTTTCAAATAGACATCCCTTTCGGTGATTACCATATCCAGTGGCACATCATGCTCCTCTGACGGAAGTTCATCCACCATCTGCAGCTGAAAGGCCAGGCCCACCTTGAAACATTCCGGTTTCACCTTTTTCATAAATCTGTCATAATATCCTGCCCCATAGCCAATCCTATTGCAGTTTTTATCAAACACTGTGCCCGGAACAACCATAAAGTCTATCTCATATGGATTTATCTCCCTCAAGCTCTCTTTCCGGGGTTCAAGAATCCCATAGGTGCCAATGGCAAGGTCCTTATCCGGATCTGAAATTTCAGAAGCTATTATCTCTTTACAGCCTGTCCCTGTTTTTTTAACCACTGCGGGTACCAAAACCCTTTTGCCCAGTTCGAGACAATGGTTTATAAACATCCTGGTGTTTACCTCGCTCCTGAAGCTTACATAGGACATTATTACATTGCTTTCGCCAAAGGATTTCAGATTCTGTACCTTGTCCAGTATCAAGCGGCTTTTTTGTTCAATCTCCTCCCGTGTAAGGGAATCCCTTTTCAATAAAACCTTTTCCCTCAACTCTTTTTTTGCGTTTTTCAAAACCTGATCCTCCTGTTTTTCATTGGTGTTTGTGCTCATATCAAGATGGTATGAATTCAGCTAGTTGAAATGGATGATTGTTGTTGCGAAGGAGGGTGGTGAATCTTTTCTCCACAATCAGTGCATCCATACTCGCTGTATTCATTCTATAATATATAGTGCTTTAAAGTAAGCAGTAATGTAAATTTTATTATAACTTATTTGCACCACTGAAATGCTTTTCCGATACATGCTGTTATTTTTGAATGAATTTAAGCAAATATGAATGTGCTTATCAAGCATCCAATCAATCAGCTTAGTTCAAACCAATATTTTTACATTGCTTTGCTATGGCACCACTATACTGTAAAAGTCATATGCTTGATCTATGGTGATAAATAGTGTAGTATAACAAATAGCAGGAAAATCTCCAAAAAGAATTCTATTAATTTTATATTGGCTACATAAAAAAGATAAATGTAGAGATTTGCCAAACAGTCCATCAATTCCGCTGATTGCATAAAATTGAATTTGTAGAGGTGTTGGAATGGAGAAGAATACAGTATCTATTATTCTGTTCATAGCTATGTTTATTGCAATATATTTGGCAATCAGCTTTGCCATCCCTGGAATGAGGATTAAACTGGAAGCAGAACCAATGGAATACTTTGTTGAAAGCATAAAGCATATGGCTTTTATCAAGTCAGCTGTTTCCCTTGTTGTGGCATTATTCGCAGCGATGCTCCCAAAAGTGCCTAAAAAAGCAATGACACAGCCATAAAAAACAACCGGGATGCAATTTCCGGTTGTTTTGCAAAGTTTATCTCAGATTATTGCTTGGTACCGCATTTGGAGCAGTACAATACATCTGCTTCCAGTTCTGCACCGCAATTGGGGCAGGCTTTCAGGTTCTTTAATTCCAAAACTTTTTGCTTCATATGCTTTATGTTTTCATCATAGGTTTTTATCTTTTCACAGCTTTCCCTAAAAGCATCTGGCAGGACTTCACCTTTTTTGTATGCTTCATACAGGGCTTTACCTATTTCTGTATAAAGCTTTTTGATCTTGTCTTCTTCCGCGCTGATACTCATGTTCAACTTTGTTATCTCTACAATGTCATTTGATTTTTTGGCTGCTGCTTTTGCCGTATTGCTGACTTTTTGAGTTAGTTCGTTAAAGACAGACATATGTAATCCTCCCTTTCTTCCTGATTTCCCTTTACTACTTTAGATTATATCACACTATATTAATATTTTCAATATTAATATTAATAAAATGGAAGCATGTATTAATTTTTTTAATTTCATCTGCAAATATATTTATGACATCCTTTGCCTTACTCTTATCAGTATATTCATAAAACCCTGACTTGTTACCGGAATTTTCAATTAATGCTGGAAAGATTATCAGTCCTTGACGCTATAGCATGCTGAACCCATTTGCAGTTTAATTGCCCGGCTTTTAACTATCCGCCTATCATTTTTTTAAACTCATCCTCGTCTATAATCTTTATTCCCAGCTGCATTGCCTTGTCGAGCTTGCTTCCGGCATCTTCTCCTGCCAGGACGAAACTTGTCTTTTTGGATACACTGCCGGATACTTTCCCACCAAAGCTTTGAATGATTTCAGTAGCCTCACTTCTGGTGTATGTGGGAAGAGTTCCCGTGAGAACGAAAGTGAGACCTTCAAATCTGTTATCCACAAGCTGCTTTTTACCCTGGCTCACCATATTAACTCCCGCATCCCTGAGTTTCCTGATTGTGTCCTTGGTCTGCTCCTGATTGAAAAACACAACTACGCTTTCCGCCATTTTCTGACCGAATTCCGGGATATTAATCAAGTCTTCCACTGTAGCTTTACTTAACGCGTCTATTGATTCAAATCTCTGACTTAGGATTTGCGCCGCTCTCAGCCCTATATGCCTGATCCCAAATCCAAATATAAGCCTGTCAATGTTGTTGGATTTGGATCTTTCAATGGAGTTAAGGAGATTCTCCGTGGACTTCTTCCCCATTCTTTCCATATTCATTATTTCGTTTTTCTTAAGATGCAGATAATATAAATCGGCAACTCCGCTTATATATCCCTTGTCCAGTAACGCCTCGATTATTGCCGGTCCAAGGCCGTCAATGTTCATGGCATCCCTGGAAGCAAAATGCACTATGCTTCTGAACAGTTGCGCCGGACACTCAATACCGGTACATCTGTATGCAGCTTCACTTTCTTCACGCAATACCTGCGAACCACATACCGGGCATTTTTCCGGCATTTTGAACTCTTTTTCAGTGCCGTTCCTCTTTTCAAACACCACTTCCAGCACTTCCGGAATTATATCTCCGGCCTTTTGAACCCAGACCGTATCTCCGATTCGTATGTCCTTCTCCCTTATATAGTCCATATTATGCAAAGTGGCCCTGCTTACTGTAGAACCGGCCAGCCTTACAGGCTCCAATACGGCCAGAGGGGTCAATACGCCGGTTCTGCCCACATTGGCGCATATATCCTTGATTACCGTTTGCTTTTTTTCTGGAGGATACTTGTATGCAACAGCCCATCTGGGTGTTTTTGTCGTGCTCCCCAGTACATCTCTTTGCGACAGGGAATTGACCTTTACTACTGCCCCGTCTATCTCATAGTACAATTCTCCGCGCCTTTCACCGATAGCCTCTATTTCCTCCATGGCTTCAAATATATTGCTGCATACCTTGTAATCAGGGCTGATCTTAAAACCCATGGACTTTAAAAATTCAAGGGATTCAGAATGGGTTGAAAAGCTTCTCCCTGTTACTCTTTGTATGTTGAATATGAATATATCAAGCTTTCTTGATGCTGTTATCTTCGGATCCAACTGTCTTAAGGACCCCGCAGCCGCATTTCTGGGGTTGGCAAAAGGAGGCAGCTCAAGATTTTCCTGTTCCTCATTCAGTCTTGCAAATTCTTTCTTGGACATAAAAACTTCTCCTCTTACCTCTAAAAAAGGAATATTCTCTTTTAAGGAAAGAGGTATTGATTTTATGGTTTTCAGATTCTGGGTTATATCCTCTCCAGTGATGCCATCACCCCGGGTAGAGCCTCTTATGAACTTGCCGTTTTCGTATTCCAGGGAAACGGACAATCCGTCTATTTTTTTCTCCACCACATATTCCACGTTGTCACCGACCACATCCCTTACCCTCTTGTCAAAGGCAAACAGTTCCTCTTTGCTGAAAACATCGGATAAGCTCTGCATTTGAACTTCATGAACAACCTTTTCAAATCCCTCCAGGGGTTTACCTCCCACCCGCTGGGTCGGAGAGTCCGGGGTAACCAGATCCGGACGTTCAGCCTCAAGCCGTTCCAGTTCCCTGTACATGGCATCGTACTCAAAGTCACTTATTTCGGGTGAATCTTCAACGTAATACTTGTAGTTGTGATAGTTTATTTTTTCTCTTAGGATTTCGATTCTCTTTTCTATACTGTCCGTCATAGTTCTCCTCCATCATCTTTTTCTTTTGGATGGTTTAAGCAAAACCGCATTTACTGCAAGCAAAGAAATTGCAAGCCATACGAATCCCCATATGATTGCAGGAATGCCGGTCATTTTTGCCAGTTGCACCGCATCGGTCATCGGCTGTTCTGTCCCCCAGCCTGCCAATATATTAAAATAGACATTTAGCTGAAGAAGTATGGTGTCCACAAAAGTATCATATATCGCATAGGAAACAGCAGTAATGCCCATTATGTCTATTACCCAGTCCTCTATACTTTCATTATCCACCATGTACAGAATTATTACAAAAACTGCAAAAAGTATGGCATACAACAGTGCAAAGGAAAATCCCGAAAATTTTATGGTGATGCCCAGGAATATTATAGCAAGGGCTCCCATTATATACTTCTTAAAAGATGTTCGACTGAGCCATAATATCAGTATGGCGAACATGACACTTCCAAGATACCCTCCGTTGGCTATCATGAAAGAAGAAAACCAACCTTTTGACTGAACCAGTGTATACCCACTCTCATTAAAGTTCACTTTAAAGCTCTCTATCCCATACCCAAACACAAAGGCCATCAGAGAGTGCCCCAGTTCATGCAGAAAAACGGTAAATATCTTTAGGGGTTTTATTACCGGCGTATTCCAAAGTATCAATATGAAAACGAGTATCAAAAAGTATCTTCCTGCTCTTTTCACCAACATCACCTGTTATAGTCCCATTGTAGTATGTATAATTGATTTGAAGCCATCAACACTTTCTCTTTTACTCGGAGAACGCACGCCTGTAGAATACCATCACCAAGGGTTAATTCATTATATTTTAAATTATATATGCAGGATACAAAAAAAGAAAGGGTATTTCCTTTCTTTGTGATAAAGAAGACTTCAGTCGTTTTTGTATTTTATTCTAAGTGCTTTAATAATCGCATCATGCATAGACTCGGAAACTTTTTGCCTATACTCCTGGGACATCAGCTTCTCCCTGTCGGAAGCGTTGGACAAATAACCCAGTTCTGCGAGCGCTGCAGGCACTTCAGCCAGGCGTAATACCGCCAGTTTGGGCCTTTCAATTATTCCTCTGTCCTGGGTTGAAAGACTTTCCACCAATTTCTCCTGCAAAATCATGGCCAACTTCTCGGAGTCCAGCCCCCCGTCACCATATTCTCCGGTGTTGAAATACAACGTTTCTGTGCCATTGACGCTTGAATCATTTTCAAAGCTGTTGACATGTACGCTTATAAACAAGTCTGCATTGGCTTCGTTGGCCATGCTTATCCTGTCTTTCAGCTTGACATAATCATCTTCTTTTCTTGTGTAAATCACATTGATTCCGGATTTCTCCAATAACTCACCCAACATCAAGGATATGTCCAAAACTATATCCTTTTCATAAATGCTCCCATAGTACGTGCCATAATCACTGCCGCCATGTCCCGGATCAATAACCACTACCGTCTCTTTTAGCCATAAGTCAGCATCTGCTTCGGTCACTTCAACATCGGAATCTTCATCTTCCTTTATGTTATTATCATCATCTGCTTTAATACCATAATTTCTTTGATTTAGTTGACCTCTGTTTATGGTAGACGGTCCCATCGTTTCAGGTTTTCTGTCTGTGCTAATGTATTCGTTTGAAGCTGTTTCATCCCCTTTGGTACCAGGCATTGTATAATTCAGGGATAACAGTACGAGCACCAGCAGTGCAAATACGCATATCACCAAAAAACGATACCTTCTAACCAAAGCATTCAATATTTTTTTATACATTTGTTCACCGCTTTACATAAAGTTAAATAAATTCTGCGACTGATCTTGTTCAATACAGATGAATACTTCAACAGGCATGTTCAAATTCTTAATTTCAGCCATGGAACGTTTGCCATATTTTCTGTAATAATGAACAAACACTATTTATAATAATATTTAACATAAGATCAGTCAAGTAAAAGTTATGTCCCAGCGTCTCAGTTAACATACCTGTTTACATCGTCCAGAGTAATACCCTGGTGCAGGGCTATGTTCAAACCATTGGCTATAACCTTGGCAACCCTTTCGGTCAGCTCGTCAATTTCCTTTGGAGTGACTATGAGATTACCTACATGGGGAGACAACAGCTCTCTTATCAGGGAATATTTCTCGTCCCTGTCTATATTTTTAAGAGCCCTGTAAAAATGAGAATCCCTGGAAGCCTCCTCAATCATATCATCCAGGACCAGGTCGATGGCATCATTTGCCATGGTGGCAGCGTCAACAACCATGGGTACTCCTATTGCTATTACCGGAACCCCCAGGGTTTGTCTTGACAATTCCATTCTCTTGTTTCCAACGCCCGAACCCGGAGCTATGCCTGTATCAGCTATCTGAATGGTCGTGCTTACCCGGTCCATCTTTCTTGATGCCAGGGCATCTATGGCTATAATAAAGTCAGGCCTTACCCTGTCAACTATTCCCCTCACGATTTCCCCCGTTTCTATTCCTGTTATACCCAACACTCCCGGGGACACGGCGCAAACAGGCCTGACCCCTTCATCCACCTGTTCAGGGACGTACTCCAGAAGGTGCCTTGTGACCATAACCTTTGATACAACTTTTGGCCCCAGGGAGTCAGGTGTCACATTCCAGTTGCCAAGGCCGATAATCAATATTGTGGAATTCTCTCTGAGGTTAATTATGTTGACTAACTCTTTTGCCAAAGCTTTGCAGGTTTCCTCATATAAATCCTGATCATTCTCCTTAAGCCTTGGTACCTCCAGGGTTATATAATTTCCCATGGGTTTACCTATGGCCTCTTCTCCTGCCGGTGAAACCACTCTTACCCGAGTGATTTTTATTTCTTCATCTCCCGCATTTTCTATTTCCACACCGGACGGTTCTCTAATCTCCTGTTCTGAACTTCTCAAGGATTCTTCCTTCAAAAGTTCATGGGCTTCCAAAGCAAGGTCCGTTCTGACATTTTTCCTGTACATCTGATTCTCATCCCTTTCCTTATGATTTTTTTATATTTTTTGCACATAGAAAGTTTTAATACTTTTAGCCTGCAATTCTATATTTCACAATTACACCGTTTATTCCCTTTACTTGTCAATATAACAGCCTTTTATACTCTTTTTGATTAAAGGACCTGAGATTGTTTAAGAATATATTATACATATCCCTTGCATTTTGAATTTTTTAATGGTAAAATGTTTGATGTTAATTAACTAAGAATTTCATTTCCGATAATATGTAGCAGTTAAATGATATTTGTTATATGATTGTCGGTTTATGATTTAAGTTTAATTTTACTTTAATCGCAGGAGGTGACAAATTTGCCAAACATTAAGTCAGCTATAAAAAGAGTAAAAATAACTAAAGCTAAGACATTGAAAAATTCGATGAGGAAATCAGCGTTGAGGACTTCCATCAGAAAAGCAAAGGAAGCTATTGCCAGCAATGATGCCTCAAAGGAAGAAGCATTAAAGAATGCTATAAAATTGATTGATAAAGCAGCTGCAAAAAATGTGCTACATAAAAACACCGCTGCGAGAAAAAAATCAAAATTAATGAAAGCATTAAATGCTGCCAATAAATAAAGGCATAAAAAAAATAAAAGAGACTCAAAATCAGACAACTGATAATGAGTCTATTTTATTTTTTATTGTTTATTTTATTAATTATAATTATATTTTTATTATTCTGTTGCTTATATTGATTTTTGTTTTTATTAATTCTTGCCTTTCCTCAGTTTCCGCAAAATTTGGTTATAAAAAGCTCTACAGCCATCCTGTCATTCATTTTCCCTGTTTTTATAGCCAGGTCCATTTCAAGGCTGTCCTCAATGGCCTCTTTCAGTTTTTCAATGGTAAAACCTCCTGCCTGTTTATATACTTTTCCTGATGCATAGGGTGTCAGCCCCATTCTTGCAGCTGCTTCATTTTTGCTGAGACCTGATTTGAGCAAAAGCTTCATCTCCATTATTTGCCTGAGTTGCCGGGTTATCATGAATAATATTTTAGGCAGCGGCTCCTTTAGGATAATCATATCATTGAGCAACTTCAGCGCTGCTGATAAATTTTTCTCCGCAATAGCGTCGGTAAGGTCAAATACTCTTCCCTTGACGGATTTTGAACAGATTTCTTCAACATCTTTGCTGCTCACATGGGTCCGGTCACCAAGGTACATTATCAGCTTATCGATTTCGTTCTTAATCTCGGTCATCCCCTGGTCGCAACTGTCCACAAGCTGGGACGCTGTAATTATGTCAATATCCTTTCCTTGGGATTTTAGTTCCTTAATCACCCACTTTGCCAGCACCAAGGGTTCCTGATACTGGAAATCAACCAAAAGGCCTTTTTTGCTGATCGCGTTGGCCAATTTCACCCTCTTGTCCACTTCATCCTCATAAAATATTAAACAGGTGTAGGCAGGCATGTTTTCAACGTAGGAAGCAAGATCATCATTTTGGACTTTGCCTGTATCCTTTCCCCTGCCTTTTTTCCTGCTCTCTCCCGGGTCTTGATTTTTCCCGGTTTTGAAGAGACCTGAATTTCTGACCAGCACAATTTTCCTTTCTGAAAAAACAGGCATGGTCTCGCAAGCCTCTATAATCTTTTCCTGTTCCGTTTTCCCGTCCATTATGATTTTGTTAAGCGGCTTCAATTCCTCTGTCAGCAATATATTTTCAATGTTTTCTATATAGAGTTTCTTCAGATATTCTTCCGGCCCATAAAAAACATATGCACTTCTGACTTTTTTACTTTTCAGCTCATCTTTTAAAACAGAAATATCGTTATTTTTTTTACCTGTTTTGGCGCTCATTCTTCCACCTTTAAAAATCCCTTAATCCTTATTTCCTTTCCATTTGATTTCAATATGACGGCTCCCCGCTCGTCAGTCCTGAAAATCCTGATCCCTTTTTCTTTCAAATCGGTCAGCACCCGTTCCCCAGGATGGCCGAAATTATTCTTGCCTACGCTGATTACAGCGGCTTTTGGACTTACTGCTTCCAAAAACTCTCTTGTAGTCGAACCGTCAGAACCGTGATGGGCTACCTTTAAAACATCGGCATTCACATCGGCATTGTCATCCAGCATTAGTCTTTCCGCATCCTCTTCTATATCTCCGGTAAAAAGGACGCTGGTGTTTCCATAAACCAATTTTAACACTAATGAGTTGTTATTTAAAGGTGATTCGGTTATTGAAAATCCTTCTTTCGGATGTAATACTTCAAAACGGGTATGCCTGTCCAGTTCAATTTCATCTCCCTTTCCGCAGGCAATCACATTCACTCCCTTTTCCTCTGAAATAACGACAAGTTTTTGCAGTTCATCCTTATAAGGACAATCAGGTACAATAAGGTTTCCAACTTTAAACTCTTTCAGCACCGGAATCAAACCCTGAATGTGATCATCGTGGCCATGGGTGGCGACGACCACATCCAGGTCCGTAACACCATAGTCCAAAAGAAAAGGTATTAATATCATCTCACCTACATTGGATCCGTCATCGCCCATCTGCACGCTGTTCCCGCCCCCGTCTATCAATGCGGTGGTTCCCCTGCCGGTCCTGATGAAGGCAGAATCCCCCTGTCCTATATCTATAAACACAACTTCCAATTCCCCAGGTAAAAGCGAGATAAACACATACACTGCAATAATGCACGCAAAAGCCAGGATGCAGTTCCGGGTCCTGACCTTATAGGGAAGCTTTTCCCTGAACTTGAAAATATATAAAAGCAGCAGGTAATATAGCACTATAAGGATAACGGGAGGGGTTATCACCTTTATGGTTGCCAGAGGAATCCGGGTGGACAGCCGGCACACAAACAGTATGAAAGAAAGAAAAACGGTATTTGCATAACCGATGATAACTGATATCAGGAGATTAATCTGTCCCAAAATGACCATGGCAAATCCCAGGACAGTGACAATCTGTGTGAAAGGAACCACCAGCAGGTTTGTCGCCAGGGATATCAGGGAAATCTTGTTGAAATAATATACGGTTATAGGTAACACTCCGATTTGAGCAGCCAGGGTGACAGCCAAAACATCGGAAATAAAACCCGGAATGGGCAGACGGCTTATTTTTTCCCTGATGCTTCCGCTGAACGCCACCAAGGAAAGGGTAGCTCCGTAAGAAAGCTGAAATCCTATATCAAACAGAGTAAACGGATTAAATAGCAGTAGTAAAATTGCAGAAAAAGATATGCTGGTATAGACATCGGTCTCCCTGCGCAATATCTGCGCCGCCAGCATCGTCACTGCCATAATCACGGCTCTGAGCACCGAAGGAGAAAAACCGGTAACATAAACAAATACTATGAGTATGAAAATAACCATGACATTGGCAATTCTCTGTCTTATACCGATTTTTTTGAACAAGAACAGCAGGGGCATGACAATAAAAGCTACATTGGCACCTGAAACCGCCATAATATGGGTCAGTCCGGCATCACTAAAAGCTGACTGCACTGTCTTGTCCAGCCCGCCTCTGTATCCAATCAGCATACCGTTAAGCAGCCCGGCTTGCTGCTTTGGCAGGCTCTTATCTATAGTTTCAATAATGCGTTTTCTCAGCCCCATCCCAAGTTTGGTTAAAACAGGCGCATACCTTTCTTCTCCTGCAGAAATGTTGGCATCGGTGGAAAAAATAGTCGCGGAAACTCCTGATTGGGCCAGATACCTGCGGTAATCAAAACCTCCGGGATTTCTTCTGCCTTTCGGAGTGTTTAGCCGTCCCCGTATTTCCACTTTCTGCCCATATTCAAGCAGATGATTTTCCGGATTTTGCAATGTATTCAGAAGCACTTTGCCGCTTACTTCCTTTTTATGGGATTCTGTAGCAATGCTTTTGGTCCTGACCACATAGCTTACCCTTGTTTGCTTTATTTCAGGTTCGGATGCTACATATCCGGAAATTGTCACCAGTTGGCCGGAAAACTCTTTAAACTTATCTTCATTTGACTTGCTGACATAAAGATATTCGAAAGCTCCGACTGAATAGAATACCAAAACTCCAACTATTACACCCAGGGAAAAGGCATATCTGTAACAGAAAAAGCTGATAACCAAAGTCAATACGGCAATGGATGCTGCAATAAAAAGGTAGGAGTTGCATATGTAGGCTGCTGCTATCCCGGAAACAAGTGCGATCGAAAACAAAGACAACGGTCTTTTCACGCTTCACCTCTGCAATATATAAATCTGGAACACAGCAATAATGATGAAAACAGTATCCTGATAAAAACATCCAAGGATGTATTTACGAAAGATATATTTACGTCAGATGCAATTGCAATGGATATACCTGCAATAGGCATGGTATATTTACGATAGATGAATTGAGCATTGCATTTCTGAAGCAATTCCTGATTTTATATAGATAAAAAGCGCCTCTTTTTCAAAAAGAAGCGCTGAAACATAAATCTTTTACAGTATTCTTCTCGCAGTTACGTAAGTCCTTGCATAATAGGAATCGGAAAGCTCTGTTATGGTGACACCTTTTCTATAAGATTCAGCATGTATGAACTTGCCGTTTCCTATGTATATGCCCACATGGTCTATACCGCCTCCGTTGCAGTTAAAGAATACCAGATCACCTGCAACCAGTTCAGACTTGCTGACTTTTGTTCCATGGGAAGCCTGGGAGGCTGCTGTACGGTTTAAGGTTATCCCGGCGTTTTTAAATACGTACTGTACAAATCCGGAACAATCGAAACCGTTTGGTGACGTTCCACCATACACATACTTCACACCCAGAAACTTTTTGGCGAAGTCTATGATTTTCTGGGCTTTCGAGGTGCTTAAATCCAATATCCTGACATCCCTCACGAAGTCACTTCCCCTTGATATGGAGGAAGCAGTCAGCTCCATGTAATCACTGCAAGCCCATGCGTCGGTCCCGTCAGTAGTCTTGAGCTTATACCAGTTCTCAGAAACTGCCGTTACTGCAAATTTGCTTCCCTGGTAAATCTGTGTGACCACATCTGCCGAAAGATCCGGTTTGCTTCTTACATTCAGGACTTCTGTGGTAACAGTGGCTACACCCAATATCTTCTCGTTTATGGCAAGGTATTCGCCATATACCCATCCGGTTTTGTCGCCATATGACACATTGTACCATTCACCTGAAGCTGAAAGTACATATACTACTGTGTCTTTCGGAAGCTTGTCCAAAACTTTTGAAGAAGTATTAGGCTCTTCCCGTAGATTTACCACACTTCCTGTAATAGTTCCAGTACTGACGCTGCTTTCCTCCGCAAATACCGATACAGTGCATAAACAAAGGAGCAACACCAGTACTGCCATGCTGACAAGTACCTTTTTTATACCGGTCATCTTTTGTCCTCCTACTGGCTTCCGAAGTTAGCTGTCGGGCTCGGGTACAGGACTTCCCCCTACCAGATCGAAGAGCAAGAAACATAGACAGAAGCAATGAAACGAAATGAAATGTATGTACATCATACTTAACAATATGCATAAAACAAGAATTGAACTAATCCATTTAATTTATTCAATGCATATTATCAAATATGTTTTATAAAGAAACAAGCTTCCGAACCATGCCTTTGTCCAACAATCTGGATTCACCCCAAAACCTGGTTCCTCCGTACCCCTTTTCGGGGATTCAGCCTTTTTAGATTTTTCTTCCACAAACATTATACCTGTCTCAGAAAAAAATGTCAAACTCTAGGGGAAATTTTATTGAAAAAAATTATTTGTCAGACAGCATCGCCATCAGCGTTTTTGCATTGGCAACGGCTTTACCTATAGGATGGTTGTTAAATGCTATTACTGTTATAATTGAAATACTGTCCATTTTTTTAATCCTTGGCACCCATTCGGTAAGTTCTTCCGTACTGTATAAATAGTTATACCTGTCGGAGCCATCGCCGCCATACCATTTACTAGCATTTCGTCCATGCATGCGCAGATAGGATACTCTGGAAGTTACGGCAATAACATTTTTGACCAGGCCTCTTATTCTGGGTTCATCTACGCAGACAAACCCCAGCCCTTCCTCCCTAAGCAATTGCATAACCTCTGTTTTTATCCATCCGTTATTACGGAATTCTACATTAATCTCCAAATCTTCAAACCAGTCCTTCAGCTTCCTGAGGTAGTCAATATTTTCATTGTTGCAGTGGAAAGAGTATGGGAACTGGGCAAGGAGACATATGAGCTTTCCGCTTTCCAGCAAAGGTCTGATTGCATATATGAATTGCTTTGCCTCCATCTCCCCTATATTCCGTTCATGGGTGAATCCTCCGAAGAGCTTGACTGCAAATTTGAAATCATCAGGAGTCTTTCTGCTGAGACTTTCAAATAACTGAAGTCTGGGCATATGGTAAAAGGATGAGTTTACTTCCGTAAAGCTGAAATGAAGTGAATAGTATTCCAGCATTTCGGAGTCTTTTATTCCCTCCGGATAGAACGGTCCTATCCAGTCTTTGTATGAATAACCCGACGTGCCTACATATATCATGTTACGGCCTCCCCGCTACCTCCAACACATAATTTATAAAAATGATTCCCCGCCAGTCTTTGCAGATTTCTTTATAGCTGCTTTAGTTTCTTTAATTAAACCTTTTAAATCCAAAGTATCTCTAAATCTTAAGCTTATGTCCTTGGAATGCCATCTGCGAGCCTGAAAGCTGCATATGAAAAAATATTGGTGTAACTAATCCGATTCATAAACAGAGTTCAAAAAATTTCTATTTTTTTGTTTGCAATTATTCCATCGAGGGTAGATATATACTGAAGCAGTTAATGTCGTAATAATCCTCCCAATATAATTAAACAGCATTTGAACTAATTCTCATACTCCTAACTAAACGGCTGATATCCAAAAGATATCAGCCTGTTTAGTTATTCTTCTTGACTCTATACCCTCTCCGGAGCAGTTAATCCTATTAATTTCAGTCCGTTGGCCAGAGTTATTCTTGTGGACGCAACCAATGCCAGACGAGCTTTTTTCAACTCCTGATCCTCTACCAGGATGGAATGCTCATGATAGAAGCGGTTAAAGTCCTGAGCTACATCCACCAGATACCTTGTGATTATTGAGGGCTCCAAATCATCCATTGCCTGAATGACCTTTTCCGGGAACTGGTACAGGGTCTTTACCAGTTGATACTCTTCCCTTGTACTCAGCAATTCCGGATTAAACTCCGTTGTCGGCTCAATACCGGCCTTATTAAGTACTCTGCATGTTCTGGCATGAGTATATTGTACATAGGGGCCGGTTTCTCCGTCAAAATTCAGTGCTTCATCCCAGCTAAAAGATATATCTTTAATACGGTTATTGCTCAAATCGCTGAAAATAACCGCTCCCACGCCAATCTCCCGGGCTATCTCATCTTTATTCTCCATATCCGGGCTCTTTTCTTCAATGATCTCCCGGGTTTTCTTTATGGCTTCCGTTAATATTTCTTCCAGCAGTATAACCTTTCCTTTTCTTGTGGACAGCTTTTCTCCTCCCAGGCTTACAATACCGAAAGGTACGTGAACCAGGGATTTGGCCCACGGATAACCCATCAGCTCAATTACCTTGAACCATTGCTGAAAATGCAGGATCTGACCGGCGCTGGTCACATATATGCATTTGTCAAAATCATAGGTATTCTTTCTGTAGATAGCCGCTGTTATATCCCGGGTTGCATACAACGTGCTTCCGTCCTTTTTGAGTATAATACACGGAGGCATGCCATATTCCTCAAGATCCACAATCTGTGCTCCTTCACTTTCTTCCAGCAGGTTTTTCTGCCTTAGTTCCTCTATGGTAGCGTCCATCTTGTCATTATAAAAACTTTCACCTGCATATGAGTCAAAGCTTACTCCCAAAAGCCTGTAGACCCTTTCAAATTCCTTAAGGCTTATATCCTTGAACCACTGCCAGAGTTCCAGCGCTTCCCTGTCTCCCCGCTCCATCTTTGTAAACCATGCCCTTGCTTCTTCGGTCAGTTCCGGATTCTTTTCCTCTTCCTCATGGAACTTGACATAAAGAGACATCAGTTCTTTTATCTGGTCCTTTTCCACCTTTTCCCTGCTACCCCACTTTTTATAGGCAACAATGAGCTTTCCAAACTGGGTTCCCCAGTCTCCGAGATAATTTATGCCCACGCATTTGTATCCCATGAAATTAAAAATTTTGTACAGGGAGTTGCCTATCACAGTAGAGCGGAGATGCCCGATATGAAAGGGCTTTGCTATATTAGGCGATGAGTAGTCTATTACGACCGTTCTACCCTTTCCAATATCCTGGGAACCGTATTTGCTGTTTTCCTTTATTGCGCTTGAAAGCACTTCTTTAATGAAAACATTCCTGTCATAGAAAATATTGAGATATCCCGATACCGCTTCCGCCCTTTCTATGTACTCAGCGCCCTGCAGCTTGTCAGCCAGCTCCTGGGCAATCTGCACGGGAGATCTTCTCATAATCTTGCTAAGCTTGAAGCAGGGCAACGCCAAGTCTCCCATTTCCGGATTGGGAGGCAGCTCCAGGATATCATAAATCTGCTTTGAATCCATCGGCTCTATCAAACTTTCCAATATGTCCGCTATAGCTTTCTTAATATCAAACATAATCAACACCCACTATCTGTTCTTTTTTAATAATGTATTAAATCAAATGCACAAATTCAAAAACTTTTACATAACAAACTGAGCAAATTATCCGGCATAAGTTTTCTGCCTTAAACCACAATCTGTCTTACAAGCCTGCAAAGTTCATATGCTATATACTATAGTTTTGAACTTTTTTCAATATAATAACATATAAATTTACAATTGAACAGGTGTATGCAAGATTTATTACAAGCCTGCTCCGACTCAGCATCTCAAACTAAAATGTTTCTTATATCATGTTTCATATGTTTCTGTTGTCAAAGTTTTTAACAATTGCCGCTTCTTAAACTACAACCATGGTCAAATCAGTCCGGCCTCTTGCAGAGTCAGTGGAATCATTTTTGACACAAAAAAACAGGTGCCTTTTAAAGCACCTGTTTTTTTGTGTGTTTGATGATTTGTTACCGATTTCCCATTATAAGCTGGAAGTGCTTCTTTCTGCCTTCAATAATCTTTGTTGATCCATTTGCTTCAAGCTCTGCTATTCCTTCTTCCCATGCCTTTTCAAATTCACCGGGATTAGCCATGATGAGGCTCGATATGAATTTTTCCCAGGGTGTCTGCAGTCCGCCTTCATATGTGCCCTTTTCCGCGATGCCCTGCATTACTAACGGGAATCTTTCATATCCGTTTTCAAGAATTCCATCATGTATTCTTTTTGCATATTCTGCTTCTTCCTTGGTCTTTGCTCCGGAACGCTGAGTCATTGACCATGTGGGATCAGGCATACGGCCCAGCATTACATGCTCCCTTCCTCCCACTGCATGACCCCAGGCTTTGAATGCATCCGCATTTCTCATGATAGGACCTAACACCGGATCCATATCATATGTTACACCTTCTATTCCATTCTGGATGGCCAGCATATGCTCAGGCTTTGTTACGAAATTTAGATACATGACTGCTTCATCCACTGCATTGCTGTACACAGGAACAAAGGCATAAGTGAGAACCGGGTTGTCTATGGGATTGCGAATCTGGTTGTCGTATTTATTTGTCCATGGATGACACCATTCAAACTTAGCTTCAGGAATGTTCTGTTTCAGTAAGGATTGCCACGAGTTTTCATTTGAAGGTCCCCATCCGTTAAACTTGTTATCGCAATATGAGCCGGCATTTCCAGTTACGATGTCTCTTATAAATTGATTCTTTTCACTGTCAAGGGCAAAGTTTGGACTTATCAGACCTTCCAGGTACATCTTGTTCATGAACTGCATGCCTTCCTTGAAGCCTTCCTTGCCATACTCGGTACCATAGCCTGAATATATGTAATATAATTCATTCTTCGGATCAAAATACTCAGGAGGATAGAACCTTGTTACTATACGCTCCCAATCGGTGAAATACCTCGTATGATACATGGCATAGGGAATTACATCAGCTGCATTAGGTACCAGTCCTGCCTGCTCCAGTTCTTTTGCCCTTTCCTTGAACGCTTTCATCACGTTATACCAGTCATCAAAGTTTGTAGGCATCTCCAGGCCCAGGGCATCCAACCAGTCCTGACGGATCCAATAATGACTGATTGAGGGGAGATCATTCTTACCGGGTATAGCAACGAGATTCCCGAAAAATGTACCATATTCATATATGAAGTCCTCGCCTAAAAATTCTTTTATATTGTCGCCGTATTTGTCCAGGCTCGGTTTCAAATCAGCCAAAGCACCATTGAGGGCCAGATTGGTTACAAATGCCACCGAACCGCTGGTTACATAATACAGATCAGGGGCTTTTCTTGCGGCCATCATCAGCTGATAATTCTGCTCGGCTGAATCAGAAGTATCATCGATGAGTTCAAACTTGATGTCGATATTGTTAGGCTTACCGAAATTTTCAATTATATAGTCGGTTGCCCAGCAATCATCGACGTACTCATCGATTCCCTCAATCAATTGAGGTCTGCCCGAATATGCAATACCAACTCTCAATGTGACGGGCTCCTTTGGCTGCTCTTGCTCAGCAGTCTGAGCCTCCTGTGAAGTGATTGCCGTTGTTTCAGGTTGCTGAGTCGTTGTTTCGCTGTCTTTTTTCTGACACCCTACAACAACATGCACAGTGCCAGCAGGAAAGACAGTAACCTTAACTTCCTGCTCATAGTGAAAGATCATCTCCTTTTTTATTTTTTCCTGCTTGCTGCAGGTTAAGTTCTTTTATGGAAGCAATAGCCACACCTATTATGAAATACTTCTGCAACCCTGGATATCCAGGATATATTGAACCGAAAAAGCGAATACTAACCTAAGCTTTTGTATTCCAAGCCTATCTGTCCAATCAGGTATAAGCATGAATACAAATGCAAGGCAATTTATTGAAAAGCCCTTTTCTAAAAACACAAAACCAGTATACAATGCCACCTATTAATTACTGCAGGAAAAATGAGAAATACAGCAATTGCATGTACCACTTTGAAGTTTTTACATTTTTGTTTCCCTTGACAAAAACTGGTATTATTAGCGTGGAAAATACAGCGATGAGACCTGAGAGACTAGTTCAGTGAGCATTTGTTAAGTGAATTTAAAGCGGGGAAAAGAAAATACATTTCAAAACCACCCATTCATTTCCACACATACCTTTTAAGATATTAATTCTTTGAAAGGAGATCCGGATGCTATGCATAGGAATATAAGTGAATATAAGAATATGTAACAATGGCATTGCAAGCATGAGATATTTGGGCCAGTCTCTTGTTAAATTATATATTGCCTTTCGCTCATTTGACTTTAGCACAGAACCGTCTTCGATAACCGTCATATTGCTGCTGTCACCGTTCATTTTCATCACCTTATTCTATACTATAGATAAATGAACTGGTTGCCGCATGTGACTGATTTCGGTCACGCGCTTAAATAATAGCAAAAAATTCAAAACAAGTAAACAATTACTTTTTTCATGCAACAGTTATTTTTGATTATTAGTGTCGTGCAGTAAATTGTAAATGTTTATGCAACTATCCCTAATTTGG
>ENA-UPSB01001692-UPSB01001692.1-bioreactor-metagenome-genome-assembly--contig:-NODE-1692-length-24582-cov-5.500510_pt1 | contig 24582 bp, 18 predicted proteins | sample MGYA00238182_ERZ773286 | MGnify/ENA primary metagenome ERZ773286 (study PRJEB29026, sample SAMN07631240) | bioreactor metagenome | isolation source: Switchgrass digestor | place: USA: Dartmouth... | reverse complement strand
AAGGACAGGGCCGGAAATATCATCTGCAGGACTTATAGATTTGGACAAGGATATTGACTGCCTTGGCACGGCTTTGATCTCATTGGGCTTAAAAGGTTCCCGTATTGCCATAATCAGTGAAAACAGATATGAGTGGGGAGTGAGCTATCTTGCCGTTGTAAATGGTACGGGAACAGTTGTGCCCTTGGATAAATATCTGCCAAAAAATGAAGTGGAAAACCTGGTGGAAAGGGGAAAGGTGGAAGCCATTTTTTACAGCCCCGCATTCCATGACATGATGATGGAGATTGCGAAAACCAACAATTATCTTAAATATTTTATATGCATGGAAAAATTGCCGGAGATAACGGAAAAAGGTGATAAGGTTTTGAGCTTTCCTGACTTGATAGAAAAAGGAAAGCACCTGCTGGAGTCGGGAGATAAGTGCTTTATTGATGCTCCCATAGACAGGGATGGGATGTCAATACTGCTTTTTACGTCTGGCACCACCAGCATATCCAAAGGTGTCATGCTGTCCCATTCCAATATCGTTGCCAATATATTGGGAGTTGCATCCGTAATAAAGTTAAAGCCCAATGATGTACATCTATCCCTGCTGCCGCTGCATCATACTTTCGAAAACACGATAGGTCTTTTGTTCATGGTATATAGCGGAGCATGCATAGCATACAGCGAAGGCATAAAACATGTCGCACAAAACCTGAAGGAATACGATGTGACCCTTCTGGTGGCTGTGCCTGCCATTCTGGAGTTTATGTATAACAGGCTGCAGGAGGGAATAGAAAAGTCAGGTAAAACCAAACAGTTTGCTTTATTGGTGAAAATATCAGAATTTCTCAGATCCATCGGCATAGACATGAGAAGAAAGATTTTCTCCAGTGTCCTGGAGAAAATCGGTCCCGGGCTCAGACTGGCGGTTTCCGGAGCTGCACCGCTGGATCCCAAGGTAATAGAGGGTTTTGACAAGATAGGCCTGAAGCTTATTCAGGGATACGGGCTTACCGAGACTTCCCCGGTAGTATCAACCAATAATGATTTTGTAAACAAACCGGGTACGATAGGATATCCTTTAAGAGGTATAGAGGTGACTATAGATTCCCCGGATGAAAATGGCATGGGTGAGATCATGGTCCGGGGCAAAAATGTCATGCTGGGATATTATGAAGATCCTATGGCCACTGCAGAGGCTATTGATGCAGATGGCTGGTTCAGAACCGGGGATCTCGGGAGCATAGATCAAGGAGGGTTTATCAGAATTACGGGAAGAGCGAAATCCATGATAGTTTTTACCAACGGCAAAAAAGCATTTCCGGAGGAATATGAGGTGCTGCTCAACAACATACCGGGAGTGAAAGAATCTTTTGTCTGGGGGAATAAAGCCCCTGACGGAGATATTCAGATATGTGCGGAGCTGGTGGTGGACAGGGAAAGGCTGATGGATGAAAAGGGCAGTTTGCCGTCCGAAAATGAGCTGGCAGATACTTTTGGAAAAGCCATAAGAGATATTAATAAAACTCTTCCCCAATATAAGACAATACGGTATTTTATAATGACCCGGGAAGACCTGGTGAAAACCACTACCTTAAAAATAAAGAGACCGGTGGAAATGGAGAAGATCATGGGCGCATTGAACAAGGCAGGCATCGATATGAGAAAGGCTTCCGGAAAGTTTCTGGAAACATTGAATTAACTCGTTATGTTTATACTTTCCGGCGTTTTTCCATGAGGTAGTCCGAAAACCTTAATCCTTGTTTCTTCACTGCGGCATTTTTTCTCCTGTATCTCAACCTCTGAAGTTCACTTAAGAACGGCAGATAAGTTGAGATTTTTTGTATTTCGCCTTAAAGCCTTGAATGATAATAGGTATTGCGCAGGAAAAACAGCGGATCGCTGGTATTATCATGAGACCGGATTTTGATCTGCAAATGGCATCAGAATTTTATCTTCTGAGGGATCATCAGGTTTGCTGATGACTTGATTATTGATATAATTTGCATTTTGACTTATTATTAACTAGTAAGCTTTATATAATGAGATGTTGATATATGAGGGTGGATATGGAAGAACAGTTGGTAAAAGAAGAGCCGATGAGAGAGCAATCAGTGGCAAAGGGATTTGCTGTACTGTCAGTAGCGGGTATTATCGTGAAACTGTTGTCATTGCTGTATATACCGTTTCTGCTTGCCATCATAGGGGAAGAGGGAAATGGCATATATGCAGCTGCGTACCAGGTATATGTATTGGTATACGCGATTTCCAACTCCGGAATTCCTGTGGCATTGTCCAAGCTGGTTTCCGAGCTTATTGCCGTCGGGAATTACAAGGATGCGATAAGAAGTTTTAAAATTGCCCGTTTTTTGCTTCTGGTCATTGGTGTGATAATGGCTGCCCTGATGTTTTTTGCTGCCCGCCCTATATCCAAAATAATGCACTATGAGAAGTCGTACCTGGCAATACTGGCGTTGTCACCTACATTGCTTTTTACATCCATTGCTTCTTCATACAGGGGATATTTCCAGGGCAGGGGCAATATGACGCCAACAGCCGTATCCCAGATTATTGAGCAGATAATAAACACCATATTCACCCTGGTGTTTGCAGCGGCTCTTATTAAGTATGGTATAGAAGCTGCATGTGCCGGGGGAACCGTGGGAACTTCACTGGGAGCTGTCGGTGCTGCCGGCTTTCTTGTATGGTTCCATAACAAAAAAGGGAAAATGGTTATCCCTAAGGAAGCAAAGTTTAGAAAGACGGAAAGGTATTCCTATTACCAACTGGTCCAAAAAATATTTGCCTACAGCATACCCATCACCCTGTCCATAGGCCTGCAATATACCGGCAATCTGATTGATGTTTCCATCACCAAGTCCAGGCTGCTGACAGCAGGTTTTGCTGACGGAACGGCCAGTGAAATGTACAGCCATCTGTATAAATACCAGCAGTTGCTGAATGCTCCCATTGTCGTAGTTGCTTCCCTGGGTTCCACCATACTTCCTGCCATTTCTGCAGCCGTTGCTTTGAAGAACAGAAAACTGATCAGGGACAGAATGAACTTCGCTTTTCGTTTATGTTTTATGGTAACCATTCCTTCGGCTGTGGGATTCGCTGTTTTAAGCGCTCCTATTTATGAGCTTCTCAAATACGGACATGGCTCCTATCTCATGATGTATGGTTCCGGTGCAGTTATACTTATGGCAATTGTTCAGGTGCAGACATCCATACTTCAGGGTTCAGGCATGTTTTATCCTGTTACCTTTAACCTTGTTTTGGGTATTGTTGGAAAAATCCTTACCAATTACATGCTGATTGCCATACCTGAGATCAACATAAACGGTGCGATAATAGGAAGCGTAGTGAGCTATTGCATACCGATATTGCTAAACGGGTTGTTGATCAAGAAAAGGCTCAGAATAAAGATAAGGCTTACTCATATTGCAGCTAAACCGGCGGTGGCCTCCGTTTTAATGGGTATAGGTGTGAAAGTGATATACAGGATATTATCCGGTGCTCTTTTCTTTATACAAAGCACCTATGTTGTAAATGCGCTGGCAACATTGATTTCAATAATTGCGGGTGTGCTGATTTATGCTGTAATGCTGGTGGTATTAAAGGGGTTGTCCCGGGAAGAACTGGATATGCTTCCCGGAAGTATCAGCTCGCGTTTGCCCGAAAGACTGTTAAAACATATTCAGTAAAGGATTTGAAAAGGGTTGGTTTTTATGGCTCTTCCAGTATGGCAAAAGAGTCAAGAAATCTTGTAATGATTTTGCTGTCTATCTTATCCTTTCGATCTTCAGCGATTACAAAGTATATTCTTTTTTCTGTAATGAAAATTCTCAAAACCAACCTGCCGGCGTCATTTTGGGTAGACATGACACACTCCATGCCTGTATGGTCGCCAAGGGTTATTTCGTTTTGAGATAATATTTCTATGCCTTTTTCGCGGGCAAATGTATCAATCAATTCTTTGGTGATGTCTTCGATGCTTTTTTCCGTGCCGAAAGTTTCAGGCCTGTCCCCATAGGAAACACACAGATACCTGGTAAAACCCTCGGATTCATAAACCTCCATGGAGTAAGAGACATCGCCAAGATGCCTGCTTTCCGTCCTGTAGGAGGGCCTCTCCGGGAAAGTGGCCGAAAATGCATTGTCCGGTGATGTGAACTCGACTTTTCTGTCCATGACGTATTTTGTACCATAGCAGCCTGATAACAAAACACAAATCAGCAAAACCGCTGTTAACAGCTTCAATTTCTTCACGTTTCATACTCCCTTTGTAATGATGTCTATTATGCCGTCAAAATGGAGCCAGAGCTACAGCAGCAACAAGCAAAACGTTTATATCGCCTAAGCTGCATCCTTCTATATTAATTATAGCATACAAATATAATATCGGTTAAACACTGAATATCCAATAATGCTAAACCCTGATTAACGGGCATACGGCAGTGAACGCATATCGGATATGCTGTTTCAGGCAGCCAATGAAATATGGAGTTTTCACAGTATGCTGTGGCTGTATTATCATATGGCTACCTGAAGCATGCTTGATTAATTTTCAATGGCAGTATGGAAAGATGCCCTGATTAAATGGCAGGCATCACATTGCCGCCGCACACGGGTATGTAGGCGCCTGTTATGTAGCTTGCCAGATCTGATGCAAGAAAAGCCACCACATTGGCAATTTCCTGATCGGTACCCCTGCGTTTGAGCGGAACCTTTGAATCATAAGCATCATTGCGCTCTGTCCCTGCTTCCCTGTCCCTATCGCTGATGGTCCATCCGGGAGCCACCTGATTTACCGTGATCTGATACCCTCCCACTTCTTTGGCCAGGATTCTGTATATTCCGTCCATACCCCTTTTACCTGCAACATAGGCGGATTGGGTGGGGAAATTCTGCATGGAGCATTCTGTGTTGATCCCGATAAATCTTCCGTACCTTTTTTCAATCATACAGGGTATAAAGGCCTTGGCCATGAGAACATTGTGAACAACACATGAACGGAACTGGCTTTCATAATCTTCTATGGGCTGTTCCAGCACGGTTGTCCAGTTATACTGTATAACAGCATTGTTTACAACTATATCCGGAGCCCCCAGTTCCTTTACAACGGCATCCCGCATATGCATGACAGAGTCAAAATCCGTTATATCAGCCTGGACAATTAATGCTCTTCTTCCTGAAGAAACAATTTCCTTGTGCAGTTCTTCTGCTTTTTTGCTGTTTTTATGGTAGTGAATGACCATATCTGCACCACATTCTGCAAGGGTCCGAACCATTACCCTGCCCAATTGACCGGTGGCTCCTGTTACCAGTGCTATTTTGCCTGTTAAATCAATATTCATTTTTCTTATCCTCCTGTGATGGCTTTATATTTTTTTATTATAATTTATAATACCATTGTGGGGACCCATTCCTCAATTCAATGTTTATATTTCCGTGAACAGACGGCCGGCTGTTTTGGCTGCGGTTGGACTTAAGCCCCTGCCATATGGTATAATGGGCAGGATAAAGGAAATAAGCCAGAACAGGTCGGATAGCTGATGAACAAATGTGCTTACATTGAAGTTTAAAGGGAGAGATGATTTCATGGTCAGAATGGGCGTCATAGGTACCAGTTGGATAACGGAGAGTTTTTTACAGAACGCTGTTATGGTGGAAGGATTTAAACTGAAAGCCGTTTATTCAAGAAACGAAGACAAGGCAAGAGCCCTTGCAGAGAAGTACAATGCCGATCATATCTTCACCAACCTCAGTGAGATGGCTGAAAGCAACCTGATAGATGCGGTTTACATTGCCAGCCCCAACTCTTTGCATGCCGGGCAGGCAATCGAATTCTTAAGGCGGGGTAAACACGTGCTGTGCGAAAAGCCGATCGCATCCAACTTAAGGGAATTGAACCTCATGATAGAAACTGCAAGAAGCAACAATCTTCTTTTGATGGAAGCCATGAAGTCCACATTCCTGCCGAATTTCAAGGTGATTGAGGAAAACCTGGACAAGCTGGGGAAGATAAGGCGTTTTTTTGCGAACTACTGCCAGTATTCCTCCCGTTATGATTTGGTAAAACAAGGCCAGAGAGTGAATATTTTTGATCCGGAGTTTTCAGGAGGTTCCCTGATGGATATAGGGGTTTACTGCGTTTACCCTATGGTTAAACTGTTCGGAATGCCGAAAGAGATCAAGGCCTCGGCTTTTAAGCTTGGCTCGGGGGTTGACGGATTGGGCAGCCTCATACTCTCCTATGATGAAATGGAAGGGGTAATCATTCACTCAAAGATAACCCATACATACATTCCGTCGGAAATACAAGGGGAAAACGGTTCAATGGTGATAGACAGAATAGACGGCCCCCGGAATGTTCAGATATATTACAGGGACGGAAATACGGAAGACCTGACGGTACCTCAGGACATGGAGCAGATGTACTATGAAGTGAGGGAATTCATTGAACTGATAGAAAGCAATAAGACGGAATCGGCAATCAACAGTTACCTGAACTCCATCAATACCATGAAAGTCATGGATGCGGCAAGGGCACAATGTGGGATTGTTTTTAAAGCAGACTTGAGATAGCATTGTGTAAAATATACAACGCTATCTCAAATTACCCGGCACAACCACTTATGCTTGCAAGGCACAGCCATCAGAGTTGCTTTCTGCCGGTGTTCTTTCATCATCCTGTACCAGCTCGAAATTCCTGAGCAGAATCTTTCTGCCTCTCCAGCCGAAAGCCCTGTCCCTGTACTTTTTCATAAATTCCCGGTTGGAAATGTTTTTTATTTCTTCATACTCTATGCTGTATTTGAGGTCTTCCTTAAACTCCCTGATGCCGGTAATCTGAACCTGCCTGTTGTGGGGGCAGACATCCTGGCATATGTCGCATCCGTATATGAGGTGATGCTTTCCCAGGATTTCCTTATCAAGGTCGGTCAGATCCCCCTTTTTTTGTGTTATATAGGAACGGCACCTCAGCGGGTTTATATCAAAGTTGCCTAAAATAGCGTACCCCGGGCATTTTTTCACACAATGTCCGCATCTTATGCATGTCCTGTCCAGAGGCTCATCCTGGGGAAAAGGGTAATTGTTTATTATATATCCTATAAATACATAGGAGCCATATTTGTCGGTTATGATATGGCCGTTAATTCCAAAATAGCCCAGCCCGGCGAGATATGCCATATAACGGTCGGCAAGGGGTCCGTTATCCACAAAGGCCTTGTATTTGAAGTTATTGATGTGGCTGCCTAGAAAAAAGCCTATCTGTTCCAGCTTGTTCTTGACTATGATGTGATAGTCGATGGAAAAGGCTGATTTGGACAGGTTTGCACCGGGCTTGTGCCCGGTGAAGTATGGGAAAAGGCAGACAATAACGGATCGGGCCTCTTCCAGTGTAAGCCTGGGATCAATCCTTTTTGAGACATCCATTTCTTCAAAACCTGTAAAATGGCCTTGCTCAAGCCTCTTTCTCCATATCTTTTCCAGCTCATGATACGGGCCGGGCGGTGCAATTCCTACACATTCTATGCCTATAGAGCTGCAAAATTCCATCAAACGGTCTTTCAATCCCATTCCTGCCTTTCAAACGCTTTATAACCTTTATTATAACGCAAAGGGTAATATCTAAACAAATCAGTTATATAGACCTGACAGGTCTCAATGTTCATGTTATATGCTGCCAGGCCTGAAACCATGCCATGTGCGTCCGGTACAACCGGCAAATGTTGCTTGGGATGCAGGAATTAGTTGTTATACACTTTCAAATCTGATAATATAGGTTATAAGAATTGATAATGCGCATGGATAAGGGAGTGCCTGATATGGGAATATTTAATTTCATTAAAAAGCAGTTTATTGACGTGATTGAATGGACTGACAACACCGGCAGCACCATAGTTTACCGCTTTCCTGTAGGAGATAACGAAATAAAAATGGGTGCCCAGTTGACGGTGAGGGAATCACAGGTGGCGGTTTTTGTAAGCGAAGGGCAGATTGCGGATGTTTTTGCACCGGGAAGATATGAGCTGTATACTCAGAACATGCCTGTGCTTACCAAGCTGAAGTCATGGAAATATGGCTTTAACTCGCCTTTTAAGGCAGAGGTTTATTTTATAAATACCAAACAGTTTACCGATCAAAAATGGGGAACCTCCAATCCAATAATGATGCGAGACCCCGAATTTGGCATGTTGAGGCTGAGAGCTTACGGAATTTTCTCTTTCCGCGTGGTGGATCCTGAAAAGTTCCTGAAGGAGATTTTTGGCACAAACATGTATTTTGAAGCCGGTGATATTTCCGGACACCTGAAACGCTCCATAGTTTCAGGGATATCCGATATGCTGGCTGAGACGAAAATACCCGCCCTGGACCTTGCCATGCATTATGATGAACTGAGCGAGAAAGCCGTAGAAAAGCTGCAGCCCCGCTTTGAAGCAATCGGGCTCAACCTCAGTTCCCTGTTCATAGAAAATATATCTCTTCCTGAAGAAGTGGAGAAGGCATTGGACAAAAGGACATCCATGGGTGTTTTGGGTAATATGCAGCAATATATGCAATATCAGGCGGCTGAAGCAATAGGCGATGCTGCCAGAAATCCCGGAGGAATGGCAGGTGCAGGAGTGGGGATGGCAGCCGGAGCGGCATTGGGCCAGGCTTTCGGCCAGGCTCTGAACAATCCGGTACAGCCTGAGAAAAAGCCCAAAGCATCCGGTGTTATAATCTGTTCCGAATGCGGAGCCCAGAACCCGGAGGGAGGCAAGTTTTGCAGTAACTGCGGCAGGCCCCTTGTTTCTGCAAAGGTGAGATGTGTCAAATGCGGTTATCCAATGGAAAAGGGCCTTAAATTCTGTCCCGAATGCGGAACACAACAGAGTAAAGGCAGAGCATGCAGCAAATGTGGCAATCCTGTGGACGCAGGAGTAAAGTTTTGCCCTGAGTGCGGAAACAAAATGGAATAGAGAGGTGCTGCAGTGAAACAGGAGTCATTTGAAGAGGAAAAAGTTAAAAAGGAAGATACCCAACGTTTTCCATGCGCAAATTGCGGCGGAAACATGGTTTTTGACCCCGATTCCCAGACTTTGAGCTGCCCGTATTGCGAAAGCAAGGTTGATGTTGCCCGGGAGTATGGAAATATAAAGGAATATGATTTTAACTCCGCCCGGGATTCAATGTCACAGGAGTGGGGCAGGGGAAAAAGGGTCATCCATTGTGAAAGCTGTGGTGCGGATACGGTTCTGGATGATACCAGCATTGCAGAGTTCTGCGCTTTTTGTGGTTCTTCCCATATAGTCAGGGATGTGAGCCAGAAGGGCATACCTCCTGAATCCCTAATACCTTTTAAGATTTCAGCCAAAAAAGCTAGGGAGTACTTTTCTGCCTGGATAGGAAAAAGGTTTTTTGCTCCGGGGGAACTTAAATCTTCCCACCATATCGACAAGATATCCGGAGTCTATATACCTTACTGGACCTATGACTCTGATACCTATTCCACCTATACGGCGGAAGCCGGGACTTACTACTATGAAACCGTAAGGGAATGGGTGGTTGAAAATGGAAAGAGGAAGCAGGTAACCCGGCAGGTAAGAAAGATCCGATGGAGGAGCACCAGCGGCATATATTCCGAAAAATTCGATGATGTACTGGTTAATGCGTCAAACAAGATTGGTGACAGCTTGATGAAGAAGATTGAACCTTTTGATTTGAGCGCTCTGGTGCATTACAAACCCGAATTTTTATCAGGTTTCCTGGCGGAAAGGTACAGCATCGGGCTGAAGGAAGGCTGGGAAGTCGCCAAACATGAAATAGACAGTGAAATAAGGCAGGGAGTGATTAACCAGATAAATGCTGACGAGGTGCGGAACCTGAGTGTATATACAAAGTATGACAATATAAGATACAAGCATATACTGCTGCCGGTCTGGATATCCAGCTACAAGTACAAAAACAAGGTATACCGTTTCCTGGTAAACGGACAGACCGGTAAAGTACAGGGGAAATCGCCGGTAAGTCCATGGAAGGTTATGGCGGTTGTCTTGCTGGCCATTGCCGCAGGATTGGCAGCATTGCTGCTTTACGGCTATTTCAGCGGAGCATAGTTGCATATTTTGATTGAATAATATTCCAACTTGAATCAAAGCTTAGTTTAACTTATTGTGCCGGTGATGCTGCAACAAGGTAACATATATGATAATTAGTCTGAATTCAGCCAATTGAATGGATGACAGCTGAATGCATCCGGTATTAGCTGAATTTATTCTTATCAGATAACCAACTGTGTTTTGCCAAAATGCTTTTACATTGCATCACGGTTAATGGCACTGGCATTTTATAAGCGTAAGTTCCGGGTTAAATACAGAATCGGCAGTAAAGCAAAATCTTTGTACAAGTGGAGCCACTGCCGATGGAACCAAATGATTTTGCATCTGGCGAATTGTACTTTACTGCATGGCTCCGAACTTGCTGCAATGATATCTCCTGTTGCCCGGTTCAACGGATTTATTTTATTATAGAGGATTGATCAATGATAAAAATTGATTTTAAATTTACGTAAGCTTATTTACTCCAAGAAAACGGAAAGGACAGTATAAATGGGGAAAATATTGGTACTGACGGAAAAACCTTCGGTTGGCAGGGACATTGCGAGGGTTCTGAAATGCAACAGGAATGGAAACGGTTGCCTGATAGGGGACAGATATATAGTAACCTGGGCGCTGGGACACCTTGTGACTTTGGCGGAACCGGAAGCATACGGGGAAAGGTACAGGACCTGGAAACTGGAAGACCTGCCCATGCTGCCCGATAAAATGCAGTATGTCGTAATACGGGAAACTGCCAAACAGTTTAATGCGGTTAGAGACCTCATGAAAAGGGATGATGTAGATGAGCTGGTGATAGCTACGGATGCAGGCCGGGAAGGGGAACTGGTGGCAAGATGGATTATGATGAAAGCCGGATGGAAGAAGCCAGCCAAGAGGCTATGGATTTCATCCCAGACCGACAGGGCGATCCTGGAAGGATTCAATAACCTGAGGCCCGCCCGGGAATACGACAACCTTTTCAAATCGGCACAATGCCGTGCCGAGGCTGACTGGCTTGTAGGTCTCAATGTTACAAGGGCTTTGACCTGCAAATACAATGCCCAGCTTTCTGCCGGGAGGGTGCAGACCCCTACGTTGGCTATGATTGTGGAAAGGGAAAAGGAAATAAGGAAGTTTGTGCCAAAGGATTACTGGATAATACAGGCAAAGGTCAGAGGCTTTACGGTTCAATGGAAAGATAAAAATTCTGAACAGTTTCGGCTGTTTGATAAAGCCCTTGCGGACAGCATCATTTCCAAAGTCAGCGGGCAGACAGGAACAGTGGTTGAAGTCAGGAGAGACGCAAAGACGGAACTGCCTCCCCTTGCCTATGATCTTACGGAGCTCCAGAGGGATGCAAACCGGAAGTACGGATACTCTGCCAAAAAGACCCTTTCCATAATGCAGAGGCTGTATGAAACCCACAAATTGGTAACATATCCCAGGACCGATTCCAGGTATATTACTGATGACATAGTGCCAACACTGCCTGAACGCCTCAAGAGCATAGCAACAGGCCCCTATGCCGAACCTGCCCGCAAAATATTGCGAAACAAGATTAAGGTGACAAAAAGGCTGGTGGACAACAGCAAAGTTACCGATCACCATGCGATAATACCCACCGAGCAGTATGTGAACCTTGGGGATCTAAACCAGGAAGAGCGCAATATATATGATTTGATTGTAAAAAGATTTCTTGCGGTATTAAATCCGCCCTTTGAGTATGACCAGATAACGGTGAAAATCGAAGCGGCAGGGGAGCACTTTTACGCAAAAGGCAGGATAGTCAGGGAAAAGGGTTGGAAAGCTATTTATGAAGGACAACAATTGGAAGATGAAGGGGATGATGAAGAAAAGGAACAGCAGCTTCCGGAGATAAGAAAAGGAGAGATCGTCAAACTGTCTTCCGTATCGGCGGTTAACGGAAAGACAAAGCCTCCTGCCAGATATACCGAAGCTACGTTGCTATCGGCCATGGAGCATCCCGGGAAATTTGTGGAAGACAGAGATTTAAGGGAGGCACTGGAGAGCAGCAGTGGACTGGGAACACCCGCTACGAGGGCGGATATAATTGAGAAGCTCTTTGACACTTTCTATGTGGAAAGAAAAGGTAAAGAAATAGTGCCCACTTCCAAGGGAATCCAACTCATAGATCTTGTTCCGGAAGATTTGAAATCCCCTGAGCTTACTGCCAGGTGGGAGCAGCAGCTCCAGCTCATAAGCAGGGGAAAGGCGGATCCTGAAAAGTTTATCAGGAATATGAAAGAGTATGCATCAAAACTGGTTGCCGGTGTCATAGCCAGCAATGAAACCTACAGGCATGACAACATGACCCGGGAGAAATGTCCCCAGTGTGGCAAATATCTGTTGGATTTAAACGGAAAGAAAGGTAAAATGCTCATTTGCCCGGATAGAGAATGCGGTTATCGAAAGAACATATCCATAATATCCAGTGTCCGTTGCCCTGAGTGCCACAAGAAGATGGAAATAAGGGGTGAAGGTAAGGACAGATCTTTCCACTGCACCTGTGGTTACAGGGAAAAACTGGAAGCATACAAGGAGAGGAAGAACGAGCAGGTAAGCAAAAAAGAGGTAGAAAAGTATTTGAAACAGCAAAAGGTGAATGAAAACATAAATTCAGCTTTGGCCGATGCACTGGCAAAGCTGAAGCGTTAGGAATGAACGGGGAACTGCCCTGGCGGCAAGCCCCGTTTTTGCTAAAAATCCAGGGATTTGGATACATTTATGGCCTTGATACATATTTATTGCCCTTTATGATGAAGCGCCAGGGATAGTCTTTTGCTTCTCCCGCATAATCTATGTTTATCCTTGGAGTTGCTGCTATGTCTTTTTCCGTAACTTCACTGCCATGGGTGATATAGAGGCTGTCTCCGCACAAATCCGTGCCGTTGTCCTTTTTGGCGATATCCATGGCTACACAGAGTTTACCGGGACCACTGCAAAGATTCATTACCTTGTCGGTTTTTCTGCGCTTCATCATCAGTTCGAGGCCGTCTACAGGTTCGAGGGCACGAATAAGAACTACTTCGGGTCTTTCCGCTACATTCGTGACGACATTAAAGCAGTGATACATCCCATAAATCAGATATACATACGCAAAGCCCCCAGGTCCGTAAGCGACCTCCGTCCTTTTGCTCCTTATTCCCCTGAAAGTGTGGGCAGCAGCATCCCCAGGCCCGATGTAGGCTTCCACTTCAACGATTTTTCCAATGGTTACACCTTCATGGGTTCTGCGTACCAGGTGCTTTCCGAGTAGCTCCCTTGCAACCAGCAGAGTATCACGTTCATAAAATTCCCTAGACAGTTTCATAAACACTTCCTCTTCCAGCTTTATTTAACACATTATGACAGTGGTGGTGCCACAAGGCGGCTCAAATAATCGGTTTAAAACGTTTTTTGTATTGCACTGCAGTTAAGTACCAGCGTCCTACGGTTTTTCACCATCCAGCCCTATCATGTCGCCGGTTTTCGCCTTCCTTGCCCGCTTATATACATCCCCATCCCTTTTGGAAAGCTTAACGTTTCGGACGCCATCAGGGGTGCAGATTTCAAGGGTTACATGGCCGCTGTGAACCTGAGGGTGACGTAATATGCGCGCACCATAACAACAGCATTTTTCCCGGGTCAACGCTATATATGAGAATTTCTCATCCTCATACGGTGCTTCGCCTCCCTTGAGCTGGCGGTGCAAACGGCTTCTGCTCACTCGGCAGGTAAAATGGCACCAGTCTGCCGATGCTTTTTGACAAACAGCCTCATGGGGACAGGGTGCAGCAATGTGAGCACCTCTTTGCAGCAAGGCCTGTCTTGCTTCCATGATGTGAGAAAAACCGGCGGGCGTGCCCGGCTCCACGATTAACAGCATCATTTCCGCTGCATCCCACAGCTTCTGTAATGCTCTTGCTCTACCGGCATCCGTCATTTCGTTAAGGACATATGATGCGATGACCATATCAGCGCGTTCGGGAATGTTTTCCAGGGACAGATCAAACCGAATCCACCTTGCCTTGCGCAGAGCCTGAGGACCCTGCCTCATCAGCAATTCCCCTGTCTTGATCATAGCATCCTCCCGCTCCAGACATGCTATGCTTTTCAAAGGAAGCATGGACTCAGCAGCCCAGGACGCAGCACCGGTACCTGCACCTACATCCAGGAGGGTTTGCGGCTTGCATCCCGACACTGCCAGAGCATGTGAGAGGGCAGTGGAAACAGCTCCGAAAGTGGCAGGCATTCGGGCGGCTGCATAGGCTAAAGCTTCAGTATCACTTGTCAGAAGACGTTCGCCTTTTCCTTTCTGTGTCCTATACCGCATGCTTATCGTTTGGGCATCGCTCAATATCTGTTTATGATGGCTGCCTGTCAACTGTTGTTCCAGGACTTCACGCAGCGCATGTGGAATCTCCATGTTATTCTCTCCCTGATTGATGTATGCTAATCCTGCTCTTTTTTGTATCTTCAATTATTTTAAGCCAAATTATGCTCTTATGCAAATACATGCTTTGGAATCCATGGCAAAACTGCGATGCATATATCGTGTTCAGCGGGAAGAAGTAATTGGCGGTTTCTGAAATAGAGCGGTTGCATAATTTATAAATATTGTGGTACGATAAAAAAGTCGTCTTAGAAAGGAGTGGAAAAATTGCAGAAATTTCTTTTGAATGGTATTTGGAAAATGAGTGACTCCAATGGAAAGGTCAGGAAAGGAAGCATACCGGGTTCGGTATACTCATTTCTCCTAAACAGCGGGGAGATGGAAGATCCCTATTACAGGGATAATGAATTAAAGGCATTGAAACTGATGGATTATGACTATACTTTCTTCAGGACTTTTGAAGTGCCCCGGGAAATGTTGAAATGTTCAAAGGTGTTGCTGCATTGTGACGGCCTTGACACAATCTGCGAAATATTCCTGAACGGAAATCATGTGGGAGATGCATATAACATGCATCGCATTTGGGAGTTTGACATAACTTCATTTCTAAAAGGAGGGGAAAACGAAATACGAATTGTTTTCCGCTCTCCGGTTAAATATATCAAGGACATGCAGGCTAAAGACTATATCGGGGGAACCTACCATGCCATGGACGGCTTTCCGCATATCCGCAAGGCCCACTGCATGTTCGGCTGGGATTGGGGCCCGAGGCTGCCCGATGCCGGAATATGGAGGGATATATATCTTGTAGGGGTCGATTCATCAAGGATTGAGGATGTTCACATAAGACAATATCATGAAGACGGCCATGTGTCCCTGGTGGTGAATGTAAAGCAGTCCCTGTCGGCGGATGTCAAGATCACAGTAACCGCTCCGGACGGCAGGGAGACCGTGTTGAAAAACGGGGTAAAGACGGAGATAGAGAATCCTGAACTGTGGTGGCCCCGGGGATATGGAAAGCAGCCCCTTTATACCGTGAAAGTAGAGCTTTTGGAGAATGGACGCGTAGTGGATACGGATACAAAGCGTATCGGACTCAGAACCATGACTGTTGCCAGAGAAAAGGACCAGTGGGGGGAAAGCTTCGCCCATTGTGTAAACGGTGTAAAGGTTTTTGCCATGGGAGCTGACTATATTCCGGAAGACAATATTTTATCCCGGGTTACACCGGAGAGGACCCGCAGGCTGCTGGAGCAATGTGCTGCTGCCAACTTCAATGCCATCCGTGTATGGGGTGGCGGATATTACCCTGATGATTTCTTCTTTGACATTTGTGACGAGCTGGGCTTGATGGTATGGCAGGACTTCATGTTCGCATGTGCCAATTATCACCTGACTCCGGAATTTGACAGGAACATCCGGGCAGAGTTCATTGATAACGTTCGCAGAATACGTCATCATGCTTCCCTGGCACTTTGGTGCGGCAACAATGAGATGGAAATGTTCCAGGCCCAGTATGCGTATAATGGCACTGACAGAACAAAAGCGGACTACATAAAAATGTTTGAGTATATCATTCCTGAAATACTAAGGGAATATGATCCGGATACTTTCTACTGGCCTGCATCTCCCAGTTCAGGCGGAAGCTTTGATTATCCCAATGATCCCGATCGCGGTGATGTGCATTATTGGGATGTCTGGCATGGAAACAAGCCTTTTGCGGAATATCGGAAACACTATTTCCGCTATGCTTCAGAGTTTGGATTCCAGTCTTTCCCGTCCATTAAGACGGTGGAAAGCTTTACTCTTCCTGAGGAGAGAAATATTTTTTCCAGGATAATGGAAATGCACCAGAGAAATGAGGGCGCTAATGGAAAGATAATGAATTACCTGTCCCAGACTTTCCTTTATCCTACTGATTTTGAAACGTTGCTGTATGCTTCCCAGCTGCTTCAGGCGGAAGCAATACGCTATGGCGTTGAACACTGGCGCAGAAATCGCGGACGCTGCATGGGAGCTATTTACTGGCAGATAAATGATATCTGGCCCGTGGCCTCCTGGTCTTCCATCGACTACTTCGGCAGGTGGAAAGCATTGCATTATTATGCAAAGCGCTTTTTTGCACCGGTGATGATATCCTGCAACGAGATAGGGGAGACCACCAACAGGGTTGCTGTAACCATGGAGCCATCGCCCATAGAGACATCCGCCCAACTGTGTGTTGCCAATGAAACCATGGGGGATGTAACCGGTACTGCGCGGTGGTGCCTGAGGAACGCCCGGGCAGAAATACTGGAATCCGGAGAGTTTAACCTGACGGTGCCGGCCCTTTCCAGCATGTGGTGCGATAAGCTGGATTTCAAATGCACGGATTTTCTTAACAACTATTTCAGCTTTGAATTCATAGTGGATGGCAAATGCGTTTCCGGTGGAACGGTGCTTTTCACAGCACCAAAGCACTTTAACTTTGTGAATCCCAACTTAACCTATGAGATTCATGACGGCAGGATAACCGTTCACGCTGATGCCTATGCGAAAAGTGTGGAGATATATTCTCCCGACTGTGATCTGGTGCTCAGTGATAACTTCTTTGATATGAACGGGGGAAGTGTCACCGTCGATATCCTGGAGGGTAACCCGAAGACTTTGAAGCTGCGCTCGGTGTATGATATCAGATAGAAAAATGCTTTGCCTGACTGATGATTTCATGGCAATAAAGCAAGCATGTTAAAATCTGAAAGGAGCTGTTCCGGATTCTATTCTGGATGAATGCTCCCCCTAAAGAAAACGGAGTTTATATTTTCTCTGTCTGCCCTAGGGGGAGCATTTCAGTTTTGAAACCAGGCTACTTTAACTGGTTGACTTCAGTTTTTTACCCTGCCTGCTTGACAAGGAGACGTCCATTCTGAGACAATTACTTTTATTTTTGGTTTTATCCTTAAAATGAAAGGATTAAGTTTTCAGCGCTGAAGCATATAATACAACACATCAGGCTTGTTCTTCAATTTTTCTGTACTGCCTGCCTTCAATACAGCTTACGGCTGCACCGGCAGCAGTGGCATATTCAGCGTTGTCCGGAATATGGAAATTAATGTCGTACATTTTGGACAACTGGAAAAACACATCATGGGACTGTGGCACGTTGGTGAGATTTCCGGTCAGCACCACATCTTTTATCTGGTGGATTTTGGTGGCAAAAACAGCCATCATGCCTATGGTCTGAAATACAAGATTGATTATGCCAAGGGCCAGATCTGCCTTGGAAGCCAGATCACTTATTTTGCCGAAATTGGATGCAGTGGTTTCCGGAGGCAGGCCTTTGAGCACATCCCGGGTAATGTCCCCGATGGCGAGGTCCACGTTTGCCAGATTACCACCCTGTGCTGTCTCTATGATATCGTTAAAATGCCTTATATTAAGCATCCTGTTGGACAAACCAAGCAGAGTGCCACCGCCAACTCCGGTTCCGCCCATATGCGTTTCGCTGTTGCTGTCAGCCTTGATAAAAGCGGTTCCTGTACCCATGCTTACTATTATGGCCTCCTGGAGGTTGCTGAGATATAAACCGCCCCTGCCTGTAGCGACAAATTCGTCCACCTTGCCGGTGGGAATTCCATAAAGATTCTTCTTGATAAATGAGGATCCGACGCCTGTAACCATTACCCTTTCAATATCGGAAAGAGACAGATTGTTGGCATTTAAGAATTTCCCAAAGGCTCCGTATACTGAAGCCAATGGATCATTTGCCTTTACCAGCATGGGGCTGAACATGGTCTTGTCATTGAATCCCGTTATCTTGGTTGTACTTCCGCCTATATCTATTCCTAAGATAATTGACACTTTAATCACTCCTTGGTGAAATCAACTTCCTGTTATCATTCTTATAATGGCAATTGTTACTCCTGTAATGCCTTCACCGCCCAGCAGCCCTGATGCTGCAATATTGCCGGACTCCACATATTTGCTTTTCCTGCGTTCCGTTATAAGACGCAGTATTCCTCCGACAAACGCTATCGCAGATATTTCAAAAGACAGATACATACCTATGCCCAAGGTCATGGACGGTACCTTGAGCAAATACAGTAATACGCCTACCAGTACGGCCACCGCAAAAACTACAGGACTGCCTATGCCGTTGATCATCTGGCTTACGGCGAAAGCCTGACCTGCCGGAAGCCCTTTTTCAAGACCTATCCCACCGAACTGACCGACAATTGCAAACATGGCGGCAGCGGATATAACAGTACCGATAAGGCCGCCGGCAAACTGTGAAATCAGCTGGGCTTTTGGATTAGTTCCCAGGATATGGCCTGTCTTATAATCGTTCAGCATGTCACCGGCATATCCGGAAGCAACTGCAACACATGCAGCTATCAGGAATGCTCCTGTGGTGTCCACATCCACCACAAGCCTTATGAATATCAAAACGATTATACCGAATATTTCCATGGGGTTGATACCGGTCTGGCCGGTAATGGTAGCTGCCATGGCCGATGTAATGAATACCCCGATTATAAGAAGCACCGACGGCAGAGGGGCAAGCCCGGTAAGTACCGTTATGACGAAAGACACGGCCACAGAAACAACCATCAAAAACTTGCCTTACTGGATATAGCCATACCGGCGGATTGGGTCTTTTGCTCCTTGTTTCTGTTTTTAAGGGTTTTGAAAAAGGACACCAGATATGCTACCAGAACTCCGACACCTGTACCTACCATCAGTCCGATACCTGCGGTGTTTTTAAACGAGACGGCGGCTTCAACCGACGGAAACCATCCCAGAGCGGGACCCAAAGGTATGATGATCAAATATGAGAGTACGGCGCCCAAAAACCACACGCCTGTATAAAGGGTACCTATTATATAGCCTATTCCTACCGCCATTGGAGATACCCATACACCAAGCTGGAGATTTCGCTCATACAGCCATTTGGGAGATATGGCCGACGGAATCCAGCCGAGACTGTCCCTCAAGAAAGTGAATACAGCAGAGAATCCCATGGTTCCGAACAATACGGCGGATTTTTTTCCACCCTGGTCTCCCGCCACAATTGTTTCGGCTGCTGCTGCGCCTATCGGATAAGGCAGTGATTCACTGTCAATAAATCTTGGCCTCAAAACCCATGTGAGCAATGTGCCCAGAATCATACCTGCCAGGGATATGCCCAGCACCTGCCAGAACCGTTCTCCGGTAATGGCGGAGTCTTTCCATACGCCGGTTATCCAGAGCCCGGGCAGGGTAAAAGCTATACCTCCTGCCACCATCGCTCCGGAGGACATTGCCGTCTGGGTGATATTTATTTCGTTCAGCGTTGTTTTACCAAGGGCTTTGAGAAGTGCCATGGAAAGCACGGATACGAATATGGTGGGCCAGGGCAGGGCACTCATTCTAAGAGCCACATACATGGAACTTGCCGTAATAACGCATGAGCCGAGCATTCCTATGAGAATTGCCCTTAAAGACAATTGATGGATACCTAAAAAAGTGCGTTCATCTTCTGTTTTCATTTTAACACCCTCCGTTCTTATTCCACTTATGGATATAAGTCGAATAAATTTAAAATATATTTAATATAATGTCCGGTTTCAGTTATGAATACCGGCAATTATCAAAGCGTATATATAATTCTTTGAGTTCGAAAAGACAATTCCGGCGGGTTTTTCTTCCTTTAGGAACATACCCCTGCCGTGCGCTGAATAAACCTTGCTCAATATATTATCACATAAACACGCCCGATGTAAATATTTTCATCATCCTTTTCCATATTTTACAAAATCCGCTCCGCATCTTTGTTTTTCAGCTTGTAGTCAGGAAAAGGAAGTTGATTTATAATTGCCGTGCCTGCTTTGAAACCCTTTGAGCGACCATCATCCAACTTTGTTCAGTCGTATTCAAGACAACGATTACCTGCATCGCCTGGCGGTATTACCGCCGCCAAAACGAATTAGGCAATTTTCATGGCTGTTAATATCAAAAATTATGAAAAAGTGGTATAATAAGTACAATAATGTTAAATTTATGATCAAAGGGGTAGATACCTTGAAAGTAAGGAGTTTCTTAAAACTGGTGGAAATACAGACCAAGCTTGCCAGTGTAATACCGTTTTTGCTGGGTACAGTATATGTACTGTATCGCTTTGAGTGCTTCGACGCCGCAAATTTTATTGTCATGCTGGTTTCGCTCCTATGTTTTGACATGTTTACAACAACTCTGAATAATTACCTGGACTTCAAAAAGGCAAGGAAAAAGCACGGCTATAACTATGAAAGGCACAATGCCATAGTAAGGGACGGGCTTACCGAGGCATCCGTACTGAGGGTGCTGATAATATTGTTCGGACTGGCAGTAGTGTTCGGTGTACTGCTTTATCTCAGAACCAATATTGTAGTCCTCCTCCTGGGAATGCTCTCCTTTCTGGCGGGGATCAGTTATTCCTACGGGCCGGTTCCCATATCCAGGACTCCTTTCGGTGAAGTTCTTTCAGGGCTTTTTATGGGCTTTGTAATACCATTTTTGTCGATATATATTCACATGTATGACGGTGATATTCTCAGGCTTGCCCTGGAAGGCCACAACCTTTCCATCAATGTCAATTTGTCGGAAACGGTGGCGATATTTCTTCTTTCCGTACCTACAATATGCTGCATAGCCAATATAATGCTGGCTAACAACATATGTGATATAGAGGATGATATTGAGAACAGGCGATATACATTTCCGGTGCATATAGGACGGGAAAAGGCGCTAAAGGTGTACAAGGCTCTGTATTATGTAGTGTATGCCGATGTGATACTGACAGCATTGCTGGGGATTGTGCCGGTAGCATCTCTTCTGGTCCTGCTGACCTATGTGCAGGTCAGGAAAAACATAAGTGAATTCTATAAGCTGCAAACCAAAAAGGATACATTTGTTTTCACGATAAAAAACTTCGTACTTATCTGCACTTCGTTGATAATAATAGTGGGGATATTTGCACTTGCAGGACTGATAATAGCGTAGCCTGATGAAAGACAGGAAAAATCCGGAACACAGATATTTGGAATAACATTGCTGTTCCATGGAACTGTTATGTTTTCTTAATAACTGAATATTATATAAGCATATAAGGTACAATACAGTTATATACATGGTATATGGGAAAAGGTACGGGAAGCATATACCATACCGTGTTGTGGCAGGACATATCTTTGCTTGGAGGAGGATTTCATTATGGGACTATTGGATGGTTTGCTGGGCAATGCTTCGGAGATCAACCCGGCGACTGTGGAGAAAGAATTTACAAATCTGCTGGCTGCCGGAGAGAAGATCGAAAAAGTGTATCAGCTTATCAGGGACCTGTTCGTGTTTACTGATAAAAGGCTGATTCTGGTTGACAAACAAGGTGTGACAGGCAAAAAGGTGGAGTATCATTCCATACCTTATAAAAGCATCACCCATTTCAGCATAGAGACAGCCGGGCATTTTGATCTGGATGCGGAAATGAAAATATGGATTTCCGGTACACAAGTACCTATCGAAAAGCAATTCAACAGAAACCTGAACATTTATGAAGTGCAAAAGGTGCTGGCAAGCTATATATTGAAATAATCTATCTATTTCTTTTTTATCCCAGGAATTCCGGATTTTCCACAAAGTCGGAGCGGATGGCTTTCTGCAGTATTGTAAAATCAATTCCTTTGCTGCCATGGCTGAAGCTGCATGGAAACCTGGCCCCACAGTTGATGCATTCTATGTACTGCCTGGCTTCTTTCTGCTCTCGGTTGTCAAACTGGAAAGGAAGAAACTCTTCCTTGTTTTTTAAACCCGGAGCATCCGAATCTATGATGTAGGAATAAACATATGTGGCTTCATATTTTGCCATGAAATTGCTGCCCTTGCAAACAGGACAGGTAATATTCATGGGTGAGTTCATGTTTTTCCACCTTTCTTTATTTTTATTTTTGATAATATTATACCTATTTATATTATTATTTATATATTTCTGAAAATAAATACGGTATAATCTAAATAACCATCTGCTGAAATGCGCATAGGAAGAAGAGTCTGAAAGTCAGCATAGAATGGAGGACTGTATTATGAATGTTTCACTGATTGCATCATCCAACGAGGGATTAACCGATGCACAGATAAGCGCATCAATCGAGAAAGCCCTGAAAGATAAGAAAGATCTGAAGAAAATCTTGATCATACCCCCGGATTATACAAGACTGAATTCCTATGCAGGAGAAATCACCGGATTTATTTATGATTTGCTTTGCCAAAAATGTACCATTGATATCATGCCTGCCCTGGGCACCCATATGCCGATGACTGATGAGGAAAGGGCCGATATGTTCAGCAGCCGCATCCCAAAAGAATGCTTCAAGGTTCATAACTGGCGTACCGATGTGGTCAAGATAGGTGAGATTCCGGCAGAATTTGTAAAAGATGTATCGGAAGGGTTGATGGATGAGCCCATAGATGTGGAGGTAAACAGGCTTCTGCTGGACAAATCCTATGACCTGATCATTTCCATAGGCCAGGTAGTTCCCCACGAGGTAGTTGGCATGGCCAATTACAGCAAAAACATTTTTGTTGGCTGCGGAGGCAGGAGCATGATCAATCAGACTCACATGCTGGGTGCCTTTTATGGATTGGAAAGGATCATGGGAAAAGACTTTTCTCCCGTTCGGAGAGTATTCGACTATGCGGAAGAAAATTTTACAAGGGAACTGCCCCTCTTGTATGTCCTTACGGTTACCAGCCAAAACAATGGGAAAACCTGTGTTGACGGGCTTTTTATCGGTAGAGAAAGGCGGTTGTTTGAGGAAGCCGTCAGTTTAAGCCAGAAAAAGAATCTGAATTTGGTTGACAAACCATTGAAAAAGGTAGTGGTGTACCTGGATGAAAAAGAGTTCAAGTCCACATGGCTTGGCAACAAGGCCGTATACAGGACCAGGCTTGCGATTGCGGATGGCGGTGAACTTCTGGTCCTGGCTCCGGGAGTCAGAAAATTCGGAGAAGATGACGGAAATGATTTATTGATAAGAAAGTATGGTTACGTGGGACGGGAAAAGATACTGGAATTGTTCAGGGAAAAGGAAGAACTGCGCAGCAACCAGTCTGTGGCAGCTCATCTGATACACGGATCTTCGGACGGAAGTTTTTCCATAACCTATGCGGTGGACAAACTTACAAAGGAAGAGGTGGAAGGGGTTAACTACAAATATGCCGACCTTTCCTCAGTATATGAAAAATATAATCCTGAGAAGCTGAAAGAAGGATTTAACATCCTGGAGGATGGGGAGGAAGTATACTATATCAGCAATCCTGCCCTGGGACTTTGGGCGAGCAGAAATCGCTTCAGCCTTTAGGCGGTAGAATTGGGATGTAGAGTACACACGGCGGTGCTGCCAATAGGCAGCACAATCAATTGGGTTGAACTCAGCCAGCTGATATGGATGATTGTTGCTCCGAAAGGACTCAAGGCAATAGTGCCTAAAACTGCTGAAATTGCCTGCGCACTACGAAGTCCTGTCTCATGGGTTATTCCAGTCTTTTACGAATACTTTGGTGCCTGCCGGATATGCTCTTGGGCAGTGAATCCTTTCTGCACAATCAATACATCCATACCAACTGAACTCATTCCAACAAAAGCCGTCAAAAAAGGAGCTGTCCAAGATTTTATCCTGATCTGCTCCTTGATTTGGTACCATTCTTGCTATAGTTTACCCTATATAACCTCCAGGTAGTCCCTGTCGGGCAATTTTGGGAATTTTACCGTCGGAAGGGTCTGATACCAGTAAGCAACCGATGAAATATCATCCTGCAGGGGCAGATATCTGCCACCGCTACGCCAGCCAAGGGCCTGTATGGTGACTTTCAGATCCTTTTCAAACCTTATGGGATCGGTGATATGCCACCGGTACATGCCAAATCTCATCTGGGATCTGTAAAGGCCATCCGGCTTGATTATCTGGTGCAGCCCGGAATACGGAGTAGTGAAAACCTGATACTCATGGGTCTCCTGATTTTCAAAATTGTAAGAACCGCAGAAATAGTCCTCTGTACCTGTACCGCAAATAGTCGGGAAGTCTTTGTCCCCATCTATGTAGAATTTTATTTCCCCTT